>Ga0075108_10000240_pt1 | contig 33692 bp, 40 predicted proteins | sample AntAceMetag02UK1_FD_69797 | JGI IMG/M metagenome (GOLD analysis project Ga0075108, IMG submission 69797) | Saline lake microbial communities from Ace Lake, Antarctica - Antarctic Ace Lake Metagenome 02UK1 | ecosystem: Environmental > Aquatic > Non-marine Saline and Alkaline > Saline | place...
GAACATGTTATACAACCAAGCTAACCAAGTACAATCAAGAAGAGGTTACGCTAAGCTCGGTGATAGTGTATGATCAACACCGTTCAGCTCTTACTTCTTTCATAAGAGAGATGACACAGGTGCTATCATATGTCTATGAGTAGCAGGGACTATTATGTATAAGTTCGATGGTACAAACCGATCAAGCATTAAGACAGGACTAATAGCAGTAGACTGAGACGGTAATCCTACTAGATGGGATTTTGCTGTATATAAGAATGTGGTTTATATGTGTGACGGATTCAATAAGTATGCTAGCTGGGATGGCACAACATACACAGAACTATGATTCTCAAATAATGTAGTAGCAACATTTGATAATACCACAGACATTATCTGAAAGTCATGAGGTTGAGTACATGGACTAAGTGATAATATGGAGATAGAGTTTAACACTTCTTGAACTATGCCAGCAGGTATAGTAGCGTGACAGACTTACTACGTGATTAACTCACAAGCAGATACAACTGAGTTCCAGATCAGTGCAACATACGCAGGCACAGCAGTTAACTTTACAACTGATGGTTCTGGTACAATCAACTACAAGTTCTCATCAACACCTAGATGTAGATATATTTCTTATATGCATGAGACTATTTATGCAGCATGAGATACTAACAATCCAATAACCGTATATAACTCTGATACTCAAGCAGTTAACTGAAATATAATCACTAACACTGTAACAGTTATATGATGAGATGAACAAGGAAAGATAAACTGAATATTTGAGATGGCAGACGTTGCACTAATAATGAAAGACTATAAGTTTGTATGATATAGGCTTTGAAGTCCTACAGAAGTGTTAGATATTCAATCATGAGGTTACTCAGATAGATCTCTTTCAATCGTAGAGGACTCGTTAGTTTTCTTATCAGAAAGGTGAGTTGATACACTAAAGTTTAGATCATGAATAACATGAGTTTCTGCGTTAGAAAGTAAGCCACTAGGAGAGAAGGTAAGAGAATTAACTAAGCTTATCGAACCAAAGTTCTATAACTCTAACGTAGCATACTACAACAGAGCAACCAACAACTACTACTTCTCATTTGATTCTAACTGAGACGACAGACCTGATAAAACATTAGTCTACTCAAGTAGCACACAAGGATGGTCAGAATACCTACTACCTCCTATCTATGATATGTGACAATACATAACAGATGAGTGAGTGGTTAAGCATGTATTCACATCAGCACTATGATGACAGATGTATGAGCTAGAGTCAGGGTTAGATGATGATGGTGCAGTAATAGAATCAGAGATTGAAACTAAACCATTTGACTTCGGGGATCCAGCACAATCATACTCTATCTGATTTGTTGATGTTATCTGATATAAGCAAGAATGACTAGAACTAGTAATACAAGTGATATGAGACTGAGATGTAGTACAAGAGGCAACAGTGACTGACAGTAACATAGATATAACAAGTTCTGGTGCTAAACCATTATGAGTAAGCTCCTTAGGTATAGATACATTATGATGATCTAATCAATGAGACGATCTGCAGGTGTATCCGTTTACTATCAGAGTTCCTATGTTCACATATCTATCGACTATCGCAGTCAACATAACTTGATCAGGTACACAATGGATATTTGAGAAGATGAAGATTGATGTTAACGGTCAACCAGTAGAACTATTTAATTATAACAATATATTATAATGTCAAACATAACTAACCTACCTTTAATTGATTGATTCGAAACCACACTATCACAAGAGTGGGATGGATCAACTGGTACTATCAATGTTAACGAGACTCCTTGATTCACGTTCCCAGCATGAGTTAAGACTTCAATCGTTGTTAATGCTGATAACAGTAAGATCCAGTTAGCAGAGATCAGTGCTTACGATGCATGAGCTAAAACAATGACAGTATCTAATATAACATTAGAAAAATGAGCTGGAGTTAACTACTCAGCACAAACACACTCAATCGGTTCTAAAGTAAGGATTAGTAATAACTACGAGTTCTGGAAGGCTGTTACAACGGCTATATCATCTAAGCTAGATTCAGATGCCGATCGGACATGGAGTGCTGGTGTAGACTACGCAGGTATGGCAGGTAAGCCTCTCACAGAAACACAGAGAGATGCACTCACACCAGTAAATGGTATGATCATCTTAAATAGTACAAGCGGAGTACTTAATCAATATATTTCAGGAGCATGGACTAGTTTTGCTACAGGTACAACAGCTAACGCTAGTACTACAGTAGCCGGTAAAGTAGAGCTTGCAACAGATGCACAGATCACAGCGGGTACAGCTACAGGAGAGACAGGAGCAGAACTCGTAAGCACACCAGTACAATCTAAGAAGTCTATCTCACTTAAGAACAGTGTATCAACCACATCAGATACAGATGAGTTTGTAGTCAATCAGAGTGCAGAAGATAAAAGAGTAACACAAGCTATACTAAGAGACCAGCTTGCAGCAAGTACAACAAAGAAAGGTACTAGCGAAAGATCAACAGATGCAGAATATTATACAGCTTCTGATGAAGAAAGATACATAACACCTTACCTGTGAGCTTACGAACTATTTGCAGCAGATACATTAACTCTGGCCTCTGCTCCAACAACAAGAAACACAACATCAACAACGTATGTTGTTCAAAAGGAGTTTACAGCAGACAGAAGCTGAACACTAAGAATAAGTTATAACTTTGGGATGAACTGAGGTTGATGAGGTAACGCTGCTTACTCTAGGGTATTTATTGATTGAGTTGCTGCAGGAACAGAACACATTAAGTCAGAGGATGGTTCTGTAAGTGTTGTAGAAGACCTAGCCGTAGTAAGATGAGACTCTATTGAGATAAAAGTAAAGTCAATCGTATGAACAAATAACGCTTACATAAGTTCAGCACTTGTTAGGTGTTGAATGGCCCCAGTAAACGCAGCAACACTAGTAACTGATTAATTATATAACCCTTAAATATGGCAATTCGCAAAAAATTCGATCTATCTAAACTATGAGGACTTGACGTTGCTAACACTACTGCACAGGCAGATAGATGACTAGTTGCACCAAAGCTTGCTCCTGTACCTAATAATGTACAGTCTGACAAACAATCAAGTCAGAACATGTTCGCAAATAAGTTTGCTAATCAATGAGTTCAGCCAGAACCTGTTGTTAATACACCAGCAGCTGCTGTTAATACACCAGCACCTAGTCCGTCTGTTCAATGAGCTAGTGGTTTCACTAAGCAACCAGATGTTGTGATCCAAGATCCAAACAAAAGAGAATTTTGAAAGGTTGACTACTCTACTATAGATGCTATGGATATATCTTGAGTAAAAAGATATGTAAACGAGGTTAGGGCTAGAGCTAGTCAGGGTCAAGAAGTTACCTATGAGGAACAAGTATTACTTGGTGAAGCAAATAATAGAATACAAGCAGACATACAAGCTCAACAAGTTGCTGATCCCTATGAACCACGCATAGCAGCAGAAGAAAAGGCTAGAGATATTGAGTCGGCACGTCTACAAGCACAATCTAACACACTAATCAATAGTGAGGAAGCTAGAATCAATGCAATATATCAACAGAGAACAACACAAGCAGAAGAACAGTGAGCAAGGGCAGCTCAGTCAGCAGCAAGAAGTATGTCGTTTAGTGGATTAGGTAGATCTACATTTAACGCTGATCAGCAAGTTAGAATTCAAGAACAGACCAATCAGAACATGGCTATCCTACAAGAGGAGAAGTTCTTAGCTGTTGAGTTATACAGGGCTAAGTTAGCATGAGCAGATAGCAAGGCATTAGAATCATATCAGACAAGAATTAATACATTAAGAGATGATTCTGCTAAGTTTATGGCAGATCAAGCAGTTGACATCAATAGTTTCAACCAACAGAACAACGCATCATATGAAGAAAAGATCAACAACATTATGGCTTATGCTCAGACTTATGTAGATCCTAACAACCCATTATCAGAAGCAGAGATGGCAGAAGCTGGATCATACGCTGAGTTACTAATAGACTCAGATGGTTGAATCAACAACGAGATACTTAAATCTATAGATCCTAGACTTATGGGAGAAGCTATAAAATTAGCAGCAGAGATCAAGTGAGCTATACCAGAGCAAGGTAATTACCAGTTTATTAATTCAGGTAATGGATTAGTAGCAGTAGCTGATGAGAACACTTGAGAGATTAGATATGAGCAGGGTAATGTACAGACAACAAGAGAAGAGGATTTAAGTAATGAGAACCAAGATCTTGTTAATCAAGGATTAAGAAACGAACTATGATTATGAGAGGATACTGGAGATCTAACAGACGACCAATACTACAAGGCAATAGTATCTGGTAAGCTTAACTGAAAGAAGTTCTTCGGACTATATGCTACAGCTGATCCAGACTGAACACAGTTTATAAGTATATACAACACAGCTAAGAACGATTGATTAGAGTGATTTATCTCTAAGTACAAAGGCACAAGCATTACTGCTGACATGGTAACACAGGCTGGTAATCAGTTTGGAGTAGATCCATTAGCACTTGCTGCTAAGATGGCACAAGATAGCTCAATGGGTACTAAGTGAAAGGGAGCTAGAAATAACAACCCTTGAAACGTATGACAGTTTGATAGTCTTGATGCACAAGGTATCACAGTAGAATGATACAAGACACTACAAGAATGAGTAGACGCAGTAGCTTCTAACTTTGCAAGCAGAGCAAAGGCTATGAAACCATTAATACCAAATAAAGAGTCATGATCAGAAAAAGAAACATATCTTAATCTTGTAAAAAGATGATGATTAACTAAATCAGATCAAATGGAGATAGCTGATCTAGCCATTGATTGATGATGGAGTACTGAGTTTAATGAGGCTCTAAAGCAATGATTTAATGTAGAGCTATCCCCAACACAACAAACACAATATAACAAGGAGTTAGATAGATTCCAATGAAATGCGGTTGTTAAGTGATTCGAGGGATGACTGACAAGCTTCCAGTCTCTATGATTTGCATTAAGTGAGGGTTCATGACCATGAGATATGGCAGGTATATTTACCTTTATGAAAACACTTGATCCTACTTCCGTAGTAAGAGAAGCTGAGTATGAAGCAGCAGCAAAAAGTGCTTGAGTATGAGCTAGACTATCCAATACTTTTGATAGACTAACAAAAGGTAAATCATTAACTGAAAATCAAGCAGAAGACTTTAAAAAGATTGCTCAGGTGTATATAGAACAAAAGGCACAAAGCTATGACAGATTATATACTGACATGACAAGTAGATACTCAAAGTTTGGTATAGATCCTAGTCTAGCACCATTAAGTGCTACAGAGCAACTAAGAAACTACCTTGGCTGAACTAAAACAAATGCAGCAAACAGCGTAGCTAATCCTAACGCAGTAACATGAGAACAGGCAACACAACAAGAGAATGATTTAATTAACTCATTATTCTAGTAATGGCTCCATACAACCCACTACAATCAATAAGCATGTGAAGGATCAACAGTGAATCCCTTAGATCTAATAACCCAGATAAGGTTCAAGATCAGAAAAGAAGAGATGCACAGAGATCTATGTCCGATAGAATCACAACAGGTATTACTAACACTGGATCCATTAAGTCTCCAGTGTCTTCCCCTGTTAGATCTAACGTGCAAGATGTTATGACTCCTGCTACAATTAGAGACCCTAGATCACCTAGACCATCTAACATGCCATTGATTGCTGGTAATGTATGAGTACAGCCACAAAAGTCAAACCTAATAACAAAAGATAAACTAAGGACGGTATTAGAGCAAGTAGATCCAAGTAGAAGACATATAGTACTTAGAGGTATAGTAGCTAAATGATGAGTTATTGAGTGATATAATGATCCACAATCTCAGATAACCCAATCACCACAAAGAGCAGAGCCACAGTTCCCACTAGGTACAGCACCTAAGCAACAATGATTAAAATGATCTTTGGTTTCATGAGAGGAGCAGTATTCAGTCAATCCATCATTTAAGTTTGACTCAGTAAAAGACCAATGACCTAATGCACTTAAGCTTATATGAAACGTACCATCTAGTGCTGCAAATGTTTGAGCTAACTTGCTACAGCTAGCAAACCCAAGCAACCGATGAAATATCATTAAAGGAGCTGGTAGTGTAATAGCATGAGCTGCAGTAAATATTGCTAAGTGAGCGTGAAAACTGGTAAATAGCATGAGCGAAGAAGAATATAATAGAGAGATATGACGTGTTGTTGGCTCTAAGTCTTCTTTCTTACAAAAGATAAACAACTCTGAAGCTGTTGCAGACCAGATGGGTGAAGTCCTTGCAAAGAGAGCTGGTTTCTCTAATTGAGAGTTTGATAGTCAGTTGTTAGCTAAGACAATTACAGAAGATCCTGTATGAGTTATATCAGACATAGCCTTTATATTAGAGTGAGGATGACTTGCTTGAGCGAAAGCACTATGATGATTAGCTTCTAAATGATCTAATCTAGCAAAGGCTTGAGACAGGCTATGAGACTTATGAAAACTAGCTTGATCTATAGATCCATACTCAATAATCCCAAAAGTAGCAGTATGAGCAGCGAAGGCAGCAAGCAAGTGAGCTCTTAAAGTATGATCTGCTATCTGAGAGGCAGGAGTTTGATTATTAGGCAAAGCAACAGGTACATCAGCAGATACAATCAAGGAAGTATATAGAACAGCTTGAAGCAAGTGAACAGTGGACGCATTAAGGTGAAGAACCAACGATACTTCTATACTAGAGGCAGTAAAATCATGAGTAGAAGATCTAAGAGAGCAAAGATCTATCTTGTACTGAAAGGATTTTGATATTCTTAAGAACAACACTAGTAAAATAAATATATCTCCAGTTAAGAAGGCGATCGTAACAGAACTAACAGACTGACTCAATGTTAAGATAGTAGACTGAGAATTAGATTTCAGTAAGTCAAAGATTACATCTACAGCATCTCAAAAAGAGATAGTAAATATGTATGATGATATTACTAAACGAGATGACCTTAGTCCTCAATGATTAGATATACTAAAACAAAGAGTCTCAGATTACTGGAGAGGTACAGCAGAGGCTTCAAAAGCGGATAGAGTGTCAACAATGTTGTCAAAGCAGATTAAGTCACTAATCATCAATAAAGTACCAGAGTACGCAAGGATGACAGCTAAGTATGAAGAGATGAGTATATTGATCAGAGATATACAGTGAGCGTTAGGCTTATGAAATAAAAAAGCAACTACAACTGCGATAACAAAGCTTAAATGAGCGTTAAGACAGAACCAAGAGTTTAGACAGGCTATGATTAGGGAGATAGAGAAGTATGGTTGAGATAACATTATGTGACAGATCGCATGATCTCAGATGAACGAGTTATTACCAAGATGACTTGCTTGAGTATGAGCATGAATCCTATGAATAGGTATATGATCACTAATAAATCCTCAATTCTTATTCTGACTGGCTGCATCAAGTCCAAGAATAATAGGAGAGATTGCGAACGCTCTAGGCGTAGCTACTAAAGAACTACAATCATATATGGATAATGTAAAGTGATTCTACAAGAGACCTAAGGTTGTTAACAGCGTACCATCTTGAGTTAGACAAGCACTACCTGAAGATACAAAAACAAACATAGGTTCAATTAAAAGCCCAATAGTAACACCGCAGACTAGGTCAGTGAATAATATTATAGAGAGATGAACAGCAAAAAAGCCATGAACAAGTAGAACAAACCCTATAGACAATATTAATAAGAAAGAAAAGGCGTTGAAATCCCTTAAATCAGAGGCTAAAAGTACTGTAAGAGATGTTATTAAGTCTAAGGGTACAATTGTGCCTAAATCACCTGAAATTACTAAACTATCTACAGAAGCTAAGAAGTATAAAACTGCTGATGAGTTTGTGAATAGCTTAGAAAATAACTGAGATATAATATACCATGGGACTAATAAAAAGTTTGACACACTTGATGTTTGAAAAAGTAAAATATGAGACGCTATATTCTTCTCTACTAAGAGATGATTTGCTGGTAAATATGCTTGAGACAAATGAAGAGTCATAAAATGATATTTAGATAAAAATTCAAAAGTAATAGACTTTACAAATAAGTGAGAAATGGATAAATTTAAGAATGAAATCTCAAAGAATTACCCATGACTAGTATATGTGATAGAAAATAAACTACAACCTGCTCTTGATTCTTGAAACCGATGATTTATTGAGCTTGAAGTGTTCTGAATAAAGAAAGAATTAAAGAAGCTATGATATGATTGATATATAGTAAGAGAAAGTTGATTACCATGATTTGAGGAAAATACAAAAAATATAGCACTCTTTAACACTGATGTTATTAAGACAGAAGCTCAACTACGTAAGATCCGAGAAGAAGCAAACAACAAATAATACATTAAAACATAACCAAAACTAAATAATGACTTTAAAAGAACAAGCATTAAAAGAATTGGCTACAAGAAGACTTGAGGAGATACACGCACCACAAAGGGATTCTCTTCTTGACTTCATACAATTGTATTTCAAGAATGAGAAGCCAAAGGGAATAACTAATTTCCATATATCACCCTTCCATAAAGTGATAGCTGATAGGTTAGAGAAAGTAATCAAGTGAGAGATTACAAGGCTGATTATAAACATACCTCCGTGACACTGAAAGACAGAGCTAATCACTAAGAGCTTCCCAGTGCATGCAATGGGTAATAATCCTTACCTACAGGTAATAGCGACAGGATACTCTACAACTCTTACTCAGGGATTCTCAAGTGAAGCAAAGGACTACTACAAGTCAGATACATTTAAGTCTGTATTCCCTAGAAGTAATTGAATCAATAGATCGCAAGATACTAAGGAGCACTGGAAGACAGCTGAGTGATGATCGTATTACGCAACATGATTTGACTGATCTATCACTGGTAAAAGATCTAATATATTTATTATCGATGATCCTATTAAGCCAAAAGAAGCAGACAGGTCTGACGTTGTTAGAGATTGAGTAAATAACTTATTCTTAACTACTGTACCTAGTAGACTATTTAACCCAGAAAAGGATGCGATTATTATTATAATGCAGAGAACGCACGATAATGATCTATGTGGATACCTAATAGATAGGATGAACACTGGTTGATCTGAGTACGAAGTAATAAGTATGCCAGCAATAGCTGATCATGATGAAGTATGGGAGACTGAGAAATATTGAACCATCACTAGAGCAAAGGGAGAAGCACTGGACGAGAATAGATTTCCATTATCTACACTAGATATATTGAAGAGCGATATGATGAACTGAGACTGATGAATGTCTGCACGGTCTACCCAGTATCAACAAGAGCCGATCAACAAAGAGACACAAGAGTTCCATGAGGAATGGTTTAAGTATCATGGAGAGTGAACAGAGAACAAGACACCAACATCACTAAGGATATTTACATCAGTAGATCCTGCCTTCAAAAAGTGACAACATAACGATCAGACAAGTATTATGACTGTTTGACTTTCATCAGACCAAGTATATATATTAGAATATACGGCAGGCAAGTATTCAGCTGTTGAATTACAAGACAAGATTATCTACCATGTACAGAAGTGGAATCCAGAGAAAGTAGGTATTGAGGCTTTTCAAGCACAAACTATGATCGCACAACATCTTAGACTAGAACTGCAGAGAAGAAACATCTATGCAAGTATAGAAGAGATAAAACAAACTGGTGACAAACTGACCAAGATTAGAAAGCTAATAGCACCGTACAGAAGAGGACAGGTATATCATAAGCACTGAATGGATTGACTAGAGACAGAACTCAAGAGATTTCCAAGAGGTAAACATGACGATATTATTGACTCACTGCAAATGGTATATGATATGATATACTTAACACCGTGAACGAAGGTTAAAGTAGAATATAAGTTTGAATTCGATAGTAATGGTATCCCCTACACAATATGAAGCTAAACCAAGATAAACAATACGAGATAGCTAAACACGTACAAGAAACGCATGTCGATTATAGCGACAGGCTTTCTTCATGGAGAGAAAGAATGCTTAACATCTTCCAAGAGTATTCTACTTTTAGAACTCCTAGTAAAGATAGATGGACTCCAGACTTCAAAGTAAATAAAGCACACGAGATTGTAGACAAGGCAGTAGCTAAGGTTATGGCTTGAGCTCCTACATGGATAGTTGATAACATTAACTATAATATCGAAGACGAGCAGGCACAGAAGGAGGCAGAGGATGCATCTATAGGTATTAGAGAATACTTAGCAAAGATCTACAGCAAAGAAGACATGATCGAGACAGCTGAGTTAGTAGCTAAATCTATGCTTGTATATGGGTTGTCTATATCTAAGGTATCTTTCAAATACAAAGTAAAGAGAGATAAGACTAAGAGTACCGAGACTGTAGAAACAGAAGAATGATCATACTCAGAAGAAGTTACATCAGTGAGCGAAGGAATATCTGCTGAGTACCCTTGTATAGATGTTAAGTCATGGTCTGATGTTGTCTTCGACCCTAGATATACAAGACTAGAGGACCTCCCTTGTATCATAGAGACTAATAAAAACATTAGATTATCTTTCTTCACTAAAGACCGTTCAAGGTTTATGAATGTGGACAAACTAATAGAGTGTTGTATGGCTACAAGCAACAACCAATCAGATGATAGATGATATAGATCACAGATTGAGTCTATCTTAGGAATATCATGAGTAGAGAACCCAAGCAAGTTTAGTTCTAGCTCACTAGATATTAAGTGTTACTATGGTTACTACGATCTATCATCTGCAGAAGACCAAAGTGGTGAGAAGATGTATGAGTTCTGGGTAGTTAACAACTTAATAGTAGTATATGCAGAAGAGATCAGCTATATGCCATTCGAGGATGCAAGATGTAGTTATGATACAGAATCATTCTTAGCAGTATGACTAGTAGAACCTATGATTGGTCTACAGAAAGAGATGAACTTCCAAAAGACTAGTGCAGCCAAGTATATCAACCAAACCCTTAACAGACAAATGGTGTGGAGTCCACAAAGTGGAGTTAATCCTTCTAAGCTAAATGATCCTGTTATAGTAGCACAGAACGGTTGAGCAGCAGCACAAGAAAACTTGTATGAACTGCCACATAGAACACTATCGTCTGACTACTTCGGTAATCTACAAGACCAAGAGAGACAGATCCAAGCAGTAACATTTACTGTAGACACAGCAAACACAAAGACTACATGAGCGTTAACTAATACAGCAACTGGAGCAAAGATCGATTATATGGAGAGTAATCTAGTAATGGACTCATTCAAAAAGCACTTTGAACAGTGGTTCATTAGGTCAGCCTATAAGATACTACAGGTAGCAGCAGATAAGCTAGAGTGAAATATAAAGATAAAGACGCCAGACGGCAAAGTAATCACAATGACTAAAGAGGTGTTTAGAAATGCAGTAGATAAATACGACATTAGTATTGAAGTATGATCTACGTCTTGGGATAGTAAACAAAGCAAGAGAGACGATGCAGCAGCACTTACTAATATCGTTGGTACATACATGTGAATGGGTTACGATTGATTCAATCTTGAGTATCTAGCTAAGCAGAACGTTTGACTATTCGACCAGATAGATCCTAAGAAGATAATCAGACCACAGATGCCACAGATGCCACAGATGTGATTGCCACCATGATCACCACCACCAAGACAACAATGAGGACAAATGAATATATGACCAATATAAAGTCTTTAGTTGATAACATAACCAAATGTCATTGAAAGTATGGAATAATGTAAAGTCATTGATGATTAAGATAACTGGACAGGAAGATCAGTCTAGCTACTACAAGAGTCAGGTCGGTGCATTCACCAAACTTAAATCAATTAATGAGTTTGCTTATGTTATCAGCTATCGAGAACTTGAAGCAGATAAATCAATGAAGATGCTAGCGAATAAAGAGTGTGCAAACATTCCGTATCGACAAGCTAATTATAATTGTGCTATCTGATTCTTGAACTTTATAGATAACATAACCTCCGAGGAGGTCATTTAACATTAAAACCCCAGCAAAATGGCAACAACCAATTGAACAACTGACGAAAGTTTGACTCAGGAGGACTGACAAACGCTATACGAAGTAAACGGCGAGCAGTTAACACTTGATGAACTACAGAGCGGTTACATGAGACAATCAGACTACACTCGTAAAACACAAGAGTTAAAGAAGAGCGAACCGAGAGAAGAAGAAGATGAATCATGGATTGAAACAGTTAAATCAAAATGATTTATGACAAATGATGAATTTGAAACTAAGCTAAGTTCTAAATTAGCAGAAAGAGAGTTCGACAACGATGTATTATCTAGTCCAGAACTTAAGAAACACGAGAAAGCAATAAGAAAACTAGTAGAACAGACCTGAATGTCTCCATACGATGTTATCGATGAATATTGATTTGGTAAATCAGAGAAGTTAAAGAAAGCAAAAGAATCAAGACTACTCTGAGACAGAGATTACGGAACATGACCTAAGTCTATATGAACTATGTCAGATGACGAGGTCGATGAATATATCAGCAAGAACTCAAAGATGGACAAATATAGAGTATCAGGGACATAATACCCTTTTAACTTAAAACAATTTAACTAATGGCTAATTCAGTACAACCAACTTTCCCAGAGATCTGGGCAAAGAAAATGCAGATGACTTTTAAAAAGGAGAACCAAGCGGAAGTATTCGCTGACACTTCTTACAATTCATCCCTAAAATCAGGAGACACTCTCCACAGACAACTAGGTAATATCGATCCTAACGGTGCTCCAGGAGTACACGTAAGAGGTGCAGATATCGCTGAATCTTTCTACTCAGCTAGCGATGAGACTATGTCAATTGACAAAGAGTTCTCTACTCGTTACTTTATCGAAGGTTTTGACGAAATTCAATCAGACATTTCACTCGCAGCTTACTACGGTGAACAGTTCGGAGGACAGATGAAAGTACAAATCGATGCTACTGTATTCGGTGAAACACTAAACTCAGCTTCTATCGTAGATGCAGGAGATCTTGGTGGTACAGGTGGACAAGGTATCACACTATCTAGTTCTAATGTAATCAACGTTGTTGCAGCAGTAAGAAAGAAATTTAAGAAACTTAATGTTTCTACTGATAACATGAAGGGTGCAATCTCTCCAGAGTTCGTAGAATTCTTGACACTATACGGTGCAGGTAGAGATACAACAATGGGTGACGATGTAAACCGCAGAGGGTTCTTCGGTAAGTTCAATGGTATTAGTCTTTATGAGACCAACAATACTACTGGAACTGCTGTACTCGCTATGGCTACACAACCTACTAACGGTGATCCAATCACTCTAGCAGGACAAACATTTACTGCAGTATCTACTATCGGTACAACTGCTGGTAACTACAAGATCGGAGCTAACGTTGATGTTACAAGAGCTACTCTTACAGCATTGATTAATAATCCAGCTACAACTAGCACAACTCAGGTTGCACTAGGTACATCTACATCTGAAGTTGTTAAATTATTTGCAGCTAGAATTTCAGCGGTAAATGACGACTCAGCAAACACAATGACAGTTACACACAAGGGTGCTGGTACTATCGTAGTATCTGAAACACTAACTGATGGAACTGACACATGGACAGCTACAGCTCAGAAACAACACTGCCTATTCGTAGCAGGAAGTGGACCAGCTCTAGTCGTACAACAGACACCAAAAGTAAACGTCGTAGAATCTGAAGCTAGAAATGGCTCATTTACTAAGATGGCTTGTTTATTTGGAGTGAAAACATTCTCTGATCAGGCAAAAATGATGACTGACGTACAACTTAACTCTAGTACTTACTAGTCAATTTAGAGGGGGTAACCCTCCTCTTTATTTTATTAATTCTAAGATTACAATTATGGCTACATATATTAAAAATGAAATCAAAACAGATAAAGGAATACTATCAATCGATGGTGATCTATCTATGCAGATCAGCAAACTACCTGATAACCATAGAGGTTGAATCTTCAAAAATGATTATAGTGTTAATGTATCTGCTACTGATAAACCTTTTGAGTATAACATAGAAGATAATAAGATCTATTTCTACACACAAAACAGCAGTAAGATGGAAGAGCAGGAGATAGAACATGCTGCACTTATTGAGGGTAAAGATAAAGTAGAGACTGAAGAGATTATCGCTGGTAAATACTGCGAGTATATAGACCAATGGGAATATGTTCTGATTCATAACGGTAAAAACCTAACAGCTAAAATTTTAGAATTAATCAAATAAACTAATGCCTAAGATGACCTCTGCGGAGTATATAAAAGAACTTGCGAGTTCTCCATTAACAAGGGAACAACTAAACAAGCTATTGGATAGAAACAATATTAGCTATGAGTTGTGAGAACTTGACAATTTCTGATACGCTGTTCTTAATTGATTTAAGGGCAAAAGATCAGATTTTTCTGCACAAAGAGAATGAGAGTACATGACTTGACTATCTAAATGATTGAGTCAGAAAGTTAAAGATATTGATAAGAAGATTGTAAGCTTCGAATCTACTAAGAAAGAGTTGGAGAAGATGCCTTGAAAGGTGCTTGCAACCGTTGACGCTGACCTTAAGAGCGTCAGAGAAGATCAAAAGGTATATAACGCCAAGACATTACAAAACCTTGCTAAAAAGGCAGAGAAAAAACACGGTCATGATATGTCAGAAATCAAAGGTATAGACAAACAGTTTTCCAACCTAGAAACTAAGATTAGTGATCGTCCAACAAGAGATGAAGTGTCCGACGCTATGAAAAAGAACTTTGTTACTAAAGATAATACTTTCACAAAAGAAGAAACTAGAAGTTATGTTAAAAGCAAACTTAATAAGATAGTTATACCATGAAAGTCATGAGGATCTGGTTGAGGAGGGACATGAGATGTAACAGCTGCAGCAGTCTTAGTGGATAACTCTATTATTAGAGGTGATGGTGGTGCTAAGTGAGTACAAGGCAGTGGTGCAACTATAGACGACTCATGAAACATAACATCGAATAATATCAATCAAACAGTTGTTATTGGAGCAAGTCCAGTGTTTACTCTTGCGAATCAAACTATTGACGATAGTGAACTTATTGTTGCAGATACTACTAATGCACAGACTTTCGTTAATAAGGTAGACCATGCCATATTGAAATCTAAGGGAACAGGAGTAAATACTACTTACGTTGCAACTGCAGCAGTAGGAGGAACAACCTTTGATATTCCAGACGTTTTTACAGAAATTTATAGTGATGAAGGATATTTTTATATTCATTATTTAGGGTCAACTGGAACAACAGTAGCTAATTTAAATGCTGCATCTACATTTGTTTTTTTAGATAAGACAGGGGCTTTAGATCAACAAACAACAACACCTACAAGACAAGATTTAACTAGAAAAGTTTTTCTAATTAGAATTGCGGTAAATACAGCAAATAATACTATTTTAGGTTTTGAATATTTAAACAACCCTACAGGTAACTATACTAATACTATCAGGGATTTATATTCATATCTTTTAGCTCAAGGAGTACCATTTAAAAAAGATTTAGTTGTTACGGGTAGAGCGGGAGATTTAGGGTTTGATATTTCGTCAGGAAGTTTAATGGAACTTGGGGGTACAGGAGATATTTTTAATCCAAACATTAAAGATTTTGACGCTGTAGCTAATGCAGAATTTGCCTTAGTTCAAAGTGCTTCAGAAAATTCTACTGGAAATACAAACCTCCCAAAGTTTTGGGACAATTCAGGATCACTTACAGCTCTTGGTTCTACTACTTTAGTGGGTCATAGACTGTATAGATTTAGTAGTGGTAATCTTACAATTCAATACGGTCAGGGCAATTATGCTAATATGGTTCTTGCTAAGGCAGGCGTACTAACAGAGGATTACGATCTAAACCCTGGGCTTGTAGACGCTACCTTCTTAGGTCGGTGGTTTATCGAATCTACAGCCACTAATACATCAGGGACAGTAAAGACAGCATTTGTTGAATACACTATTGGAGTACAGGGCGGAGTATCAAATTCCTTATCAGGTGCATTACTTAAGGGTAATAACTTGTCAGACTTACTAGATGTAAGTGCAGCTAAGACTAACTTGTCTTTAGATAATGTGGATAACACAAGTGATGCTAATAAGCCTGTAAGTACAGCAGGTCAAACAGCTCTTAATCTAAAAGCTAATATTGCATCACCTACGTTCACATGAACAGTGTCAGGCATTACAAAAGCTATGGTCTGACTTACTAGTGTTGATGATACAAGTGATTCAACTAAAAACGCAGCAAGTGTAACGCTAACAAACAAGACAATCTCTTGAGCTAGCAACACAATCACAGTGGATGGTGTTAATGAAGTGGGATTTAGAATAATCCCTCAAAAGGTAAAAGCTGAAGACTATACATTAATATTAGAGGATAGTGCGACATCTATTCATCACCCTAGTATAGACACAAGTGCAAGAACATATACAGTTCCAGCTAACGCAAGTGTAGCATATCCGATTGGTACTGCTCTTACTTTTACCAACGATACAAGTGGTTGAGTAATCACTATCGCAATCACAAGTGATGTTATGATATTGGGCTGAGTAGGCACAACATGAAGTAGAACACTGGCAGCAAGTAGCATGGCAACATGCATAAAGATGACAGCAACAAGACGGATTATAAGCTGACCTTGACTTACTTAATTAAATTACTAACTATGGCAGTAATACAACAATTATTAGCATCATATTGATGAGTACCAAAGACATACGCTACTTGGAATCCAAGCGATAAAAGTTCTTCTATAAATTTATCTTGATGAAACTTGAACGCTTCTAGTTCTAACTGATCAACATGGCAGTCTGCTAGAGCTACATTGTGAAAAACTTCATGAAAATGGTATTGGGAAGTAACTGCTTTGTCGATAAACACATCTAATGACTTAATCATGGTGTGAGTTGCGACCACTGCAGCGAGCCTTACTAATGCTTATATATGATTATCAAGTAATTGATGGTCTTGGTATAATATATCACAAAAATTTAACTGATCTAGTTCTGCTTATTGAACCAATCGGACAAGCGGAGATGTTATATGAATAGCTGTAGATATATGAGGCAATAGTATTGAGTTTTATAAAAACAATATTTCTGCTTGAGTAGCATTTACTAATCTTTCTTGAACCATATATCCAGCTATGTCAATAATAAGAACTGTGGCAAATTTAACTACTAACTTTGGAGCTACTACAATGACATATACAGCACCATTATGATATAATCAATGATTTTATAATTAAACCCTTTAAACATGAAAATCAAAATTGAAGCAGAAATAACAGAAGAAGATCTAATGATCCTAGCTATAAGGAAAGGACGAACAGAAAAGACAACAAAATACGAGACAACTGAAGAGCCTGCACTTGATGAGGACGGAGAACCTATCCTTGATGAGGACGGAGAGCCTACAACTAACACAGTAAGCACACCTGTAGAGGTTAAAAGTAAAGAACCAAAATTATTTATTGAGGACTTATATAGTGAGGTAATAATTACTGACTCAGCTAAGATATTCACTGAGTATAGAACACAAGAACTTAGAGAGCAGATTAAGCAAATAGAAAAGGCAGTAAAAGATTCAGTAGTTCTATGATTTAGCTAATGTCACAATTCACCAAGTTCACATCTATCCAACCCTTACCCAAGGAACGTATGCGGATCACCACAGCACCACTAGTTTATCATGTATGACGTGAAGACAGTGACGAGGTGATAACTGTTCCTACTGGTTATGAGTTCGATTGAGCCAGTGTACCTATGGTATTTGGCATGGTGATACAGAGGGCAGAACCTCAAACAATACTAGCAGCTTGCCTACACGATTACTTATACACTGAGTGAAGAAGATATACTCTAAGCGAGACAGATTATATATTCTATGAAGCACTAAGATGCTTTAATCCTAAGCGGAAATCAATGGTAATGTATATAGGTGTAAGGTTATGATGACGAGTATATCGATATAAATAAATCATCTTGTCTCTCGCTATGTGAGGGACGGACATGATTTATTTTACAAAACCACTATGACACCAGAAATCATACAAGAAATATTAAGCCAATGACCTATATTCGCAATACTTGTACCCATAATTTATGCATTCTATAAATTTATGGATAGAGTCTATGATGACCATATAAAGCAAGTAAACACACTTACTGTTGTTTTCAAAGATACAATAAGCAAGGTAACAGAAAATATAGGCGAAAGACTTGATAATATCGAGGACACCTTAGTTGACATTAAAAACAAATAAGTCAAACTAATTGTTGTCTATAGTCTTGCTATTTTTATCGCTAATAGGTATAATGGATGTAATCGATATGATTAATATTTGAATTGTTTTAATAAGTATTTTATATATTACTTTAGGTTAATGGCTGAGAACAATTTGATAAAACCTAATTGATCGATTCATAAACACCACTGCATACCTATTAGTACATGAGGCGAAAACCTAAAGCAAAACCTTGCTAGAGTGATTGATCGAGACCACAAACAGATACACGATACACTAGATATACCGATGAGGTTCTATAGTGAAAAAGTGAGAAAAATAAAAGAGAAAACTAATCACCATATGATAACAAAACCTGAAACAATAGATCTATGGTGAGACCTACAAAAAGAATACTTTTCAAGAATACACCAATTACCAAGACATCTCCAAAAAGTACATATGGACTCGATGTTTAATATGGTACAATACTGGGCTACTCAATATGATCGTATTTCGAACGACAATATATTATGAGAACGAGAACCAAAGGGCAACACACTATCATATAAATTTCATGAATCACACAATAAATATATTGAAATAAAAAAAGAGATAACAAAAGAAATTTATTTATTATTAAGCAAATAATTATGGATAAAGCAGTTTTCTTAGACACAGAAACAGGATGATTGAATGACAGAAAACACTCACTACTGACGATTGGCTATACAGTAACCAACAACCAACTGAGTAAAATCTTAACTAAAGAATACAAAGTACCCATCAAAGGAGAAGTATCCCAAGACGCTTTGAATATTAATTGACTAGACGTAGAGAACTGGGAGTCAGAGAGAACAGTTGCTGAGGTGGTCAAAGAGATCATCAAAGATGCTGAGGGTGATGAAGTGTCTCTATACTGACATAACATACACTTTGATCTGTGATTTATAAAGACTCACGACGAGGAGGCATACAACGAACTGATGAGTATCTTTGGTAGGAGAATAGTTGACACAAAAGCTCTAATACAAGATATGAAGAACCGCTGACTATATGATGGATCTACTAGCATGCATAGGTTCGTATGACAGGACTGAGGCAAACACAACGCAGCAGAAGACACACTCTTGAATATAGAGTTACTGAAGAAATATTACAAGATGATAACTTAGTATTTATTAACTATATTATAATCATGGAAAAACAACAATCAGCAGAACCTAGAAGAGAGGCAGCCATCGAGAAACTAGTAGCAGCATGATTAGTAATTGCCTTATCGTTTGCCTATAAAGGATGTAAGGGACAAAGAGAAGTACAGACCAACCTAATCGAGGATCTAGTCCGTAAGACAGAGATGCTTGATACAAACAAGACCTCAGTTGGCAATCTGTATTCTAACTGATCTGATATATTATTCATAGATCACAACACAGAGAACGGTGAGCATTATAACTACGCAATCAAGTGAGAAGAACACGAGCTTATATATACTATCGATAAGGTCGACTGAAAGTACTACGATAAGTGAACACTAGACGGCGAACCGCTATATGATGACAAAGCAATCTACTCAATCAATAAATCATTGAATAATATAATTGATGATAAAGAGGTTGAATGAGTAGTTTGAAACTATCAAGTTAAAGACCAATAGACTACTTAATATTTATTCTATATTTTATAGTTATGGAAGGAGGAGCATTAGAGAAGTACAATGAGAGCGACTGGAGAATGTGAGGAATGATTGACCGGGATAAAGTGCCAACAATTACACCTACACTCGTCGAGCTAGATCAAAACGAGTATCAACGCAACACTTGTACTGTATATGCTTCTATGGCTTCCTATGTTGCATCTACTGGTAATCATATACCTGAGATACATAGATATGACATCGTAGACCAATCTATCGATAGGTGACTAGATATAAGTATCTGACGATGGGTAAGTATGGCGGTCAAACTTATATACGACCAGTTTGACGATGTATCATACGTAAGCTGTAAGATATGATCTGATGACTTCTGGGAAGCAATCAAAAGGTGATACCACTTAGTCGCATGATATAGTTGAAATAAAGTATATAACGATGACCGTGATGATGATGGATCGGTAGCAACTAATGATTGGGGTAAGTGAACCTATGGACACTGCATTAGATTTGCCAAACAACCTTGAACCGATCTCATTATTGTAGACAACTACAAGCAGAGAGAAACAAACATATACAAGCTACCAGATCTTGCTGAGAAAATAAAATCTTGAAACATGTTTTATAATTGCTACTTTTATATACCTAAGATAATTATACCTATGAGTAATTTACCAGAACACGGCACGTTTTTTTCAACACCCTTGAGATTAGAAGTATTGGAAGCACGGAAGACAGAACTATCAGTACATATCGATAATGGTTGAAAGCCAACATATAGCATCTATACATTTGATAATCCTACTGACGAGACTGACATTATTGGTAAGATGCAAACTGAATTAGGTTTTTTAAGAAACTGACTAATCTAATAACAAAAAGCCGTCATATAAAGACGGTTTTCTTGTTGAAAGGATACAATATACCCTTGTGGGTATAAACATCGCTAATATAAATCTATACAAAGTCTACATGCCTTTAGTAATCCTTTTAGGCTGATTGCATGATCTATTTATGCTCCATCATTGATAATAACGGTGCATCGCTAAAGATCGTGTAATACTCTCGTGATGTTTTTGGTTAAATTCTTCATATAGCTCAGGATGTGCTTCTCATACTTTTTTGTATGAGATGTTTTTGGGTTGCATTATTTTGGTGCCAGCTGGAACAGTAACCAGTTCTTCCAAAGTCCATCATATTCTTATCATCTCGATAGCTCTATGTTGTCTTACTGTCATCAGCTTGAGTGAAATTTGTTTTCACTTCTCTTCTCGTATTTTCTTTAGGTTGTACTTCTTCAACATGTATTTCAATAGTTTTAAATAATTTTTCTATTCACAATCCAGTTGTGATCTCCATTTTTGTTTTGTTGTTGTATATGGATATACTATCAACTGTGTTCCTTAGTTCCCATAATCAGTTGTCTATCCTATGCTTAAAAACATTCGGGTATGTTTCCCTTCGTAAGTTTTCTATCTCTTTGAATTCCATTAGTTAATGTAAAGTAATACTGAAAGTATAGTAACGATTGTCATTAGTACAGTTACTACGTTGTTCCACATCTTGATAGAGCTATGAAGATTGTACACTGTTATCTCGTATGCTCTTATCTCGCTACAGTGTCTTTGAATTATAGAAATGTTATTTTGATTTATATCAAATAGATCGTCTGCAATAGCTTCGTAATCTACTGGGCTAAACCAATAACCTTTTACTCAATCCTCTTCTGCATACACTGCTACTAATCAATGATACTTTTCTAGGTTCTGAACGATAGAATTTACATTGTTGTTTGTTTCAATCATTTCGTTGATCCAAGATGAGTCAGCGAAAATCTCTTCCATCTCTGGGTAAGAAGCAATTACCTTGTAATAGTCTGCTTTAATTTGATTAGCTAGCTCTGTGTAGTTCATTTTATAAGTGATGAATAATAAATAATCTTTTTTACTAAGGTTTTCATAATCACATGTCTTGTATCTTTTGTTTTAGATATACGTTTTCTTTTTGTAGTAGTATTCTTTGTGCTGATCGATGATAGATAGGGATTTGGCATGGTCTTGTGTTTTTGGATAATTCATTGAACTTGTCATACTCCTCTTTTCAGTATTCATTGATTAGAGTTTGGTTATAATAGGCATATCTAACATCATCATCATACTCTCTCATATTATTATTACAATTGAAGCATTGAGGGTTTATATTCATTGGGTGAATACACACTCTTTTGTTCTTTCTTCATGTACGGTGTCATCAAGCCATTTTATGATACCGTGGTAATGCTTTGGGACAACTGTAACATTTTATTGTGATAGAGTTGTACTCTACTGCTTTTGCCATCCTACAGTTAACTTGTAGTAGCTCCATACACCCTTGTCTTATGTTTTCTCCTGTTTCTCTTTTTTCTTTTGGGACTCTTGTTTTTACTATTCTTACTTTTTTATTGACTCACTCATCCCAATATTTCAATTGGGTAGTTAACCATCACTTAGCTCTAGCTACCTTGTACCTATAGGCTTGTTCTATGTCTTCTATAGAGTTGTATTTTTTCATATCTATATAATAACACTGTAAAGAATTATTGCAAGTGGTTTGTCAAATTAAGGTTGACTTTTCCTCTTTGCTCATATATAGTTGATGGCATCCATCAACTCTTCCTCCAAGTGAGTCAACCACTGATTCTCAGTATAATCGTCACGATCAAGTCAGACTCAATACTTATCCATACCCACTATAGATCTCTCCATCATCTTAATACAGTTCTCTAGTACTACTAGGTCAGTACACTGTCATATCTTGTTAATTGCTTGTAGTTTTCTGTGGTACAAGGGGTATTTGCTATCCTCAGTAGGCTCTTCTAAAAATTCAGTTGCTGAGTAGATTAAATGTCATTCCTCTTCTGCTTCTTTTTTGTTTGCACAATATCAACCACCTGGATAATATACGATTTCTTTATTGAAACAATTTCAATGATTTTTATACAAATAACTTCAATGATTTTTATACAAATAACTTTGACCAGATTTCCAAGTTAGTCATGCTTCGTGCATGATTTTACATATTTGATCTGCCTCTTCTTGTGTAGTACAAACTATACAATCATCTTCTTTTAGGTCTGTTACTTTCATAGTAATTTGTTTTTATTTCTAAAGGGCAATACATTGTTTATAAATTCTTCGGTTCGCTTGTCTTTGTCTTCTTCTCGTACTCCAGTTGCTTCAGGAAATATCTCCCACAGCATTCATGCAGTATCTAGTCATAAGTACTCTTTGTGTGCTTGTTCTTGGTTTGCACTTACACCCTGTAGCCTCATATCCTCAAGATAACACTCTTGTATTACTTCGTATAGCTCTTTCTTAGTAAGAGGAGACATTCTTAATATCTCATCTACTGAAGATCTAAACTTAGCTTGTTCTGTGTGATTTTTAATTTCGTTAGTCATAATGTTTTATAATAAATTAAATTATTGTTACTTTATATCATAATTTATCCTCTATTTGTTTAACTGTCATTTCTTTTGGTGGCGAGAGTTTTCTTACATATTTATACATAGAACAATAAAACTCCTCTCATCTATCACGCTTCTCTATTTCTTCTTTCCACGATATTATATATGGTTTTGAGGCTCATTTTATGGTGGTGAGATGTATTCAGTACAAAGATCCCGAGAAATTATAATTTTCACTAACCTCAACTAATTCACCCTCAGTAAACTCTTCTAAGAAGTCAGATGCTGGGAAGATTCTTGCTCTTTTTTTGCTTAAACAATATCAACCAGCTGGATAATATATGAGTTCTTCATTTAAAAAATTTCGAGGATTTTTGTACAAATAACTTTTACCAGAGTTCCAAGTTAATCATGCTTTGTGCATGAGTTTACATATTTGATCTGCTTCTTCAAGTGTAGAACAAACTATACCATTATATTCTGTTAGGTCTGTTACTGTTATTTTCATCATCTTGCAATTAATAATAAAACAATTGTTGATATTATGAGGTATGCTATTGGTAGATACTTTATCATTATTTACTTATATTAGAACATGTTCCGTTTATCACGTAATCATGTGGTATCATTACATAATCATTGCATAGGTTGTTAATAAGTGAGTCTGACTGCTTCTGTGCTGAGTAGAATGCTGTCTCTCTCGCTCTCTTCTCTTGTTTTATCTCTTTAATCTGTATGGTTGTCGCATCCATAGTATTATCGAGTGCGGAGTTCATGGTTTCAATCATTCCGTTTTTCTGGTGAATAGTCAATCCTGATACTACAGTAACTATTAGTAGGGTAGCTCGTCATATATATTTTTGCATGTTTATATATTATCACAAATAAAGATTTTAGATTTTTGTTTGGGTCTGAATATATTAAGTAATATTCATAACCGACTGTCTACTTGGACGTATTGGTCTGCCCTTACATTGGCAACTCGAGTACATTCTTTTTTGTATCAGTCGTCTACTTTTATTCACTCATCTAGTGCTGGGTTGTATAACTTATTGAATAATATCCCACCATCTCTTAAGTGTCTTACTTCATGAGCGTATCGTGGCATTTTATTTCTCTGTGCTGCGTTCTGCCATACTTCTAAGCAATAATCTATTTGCTTATATGGGTCGTTAAAGTCTTCTGACCTTATAAATTTACTATGATATGTACTATTAAGCTGACACAATCAGTTGTCTGTCGATCAGTTAGTGTTAGTTGGCTTAGCTGACATGTTCCAGCCTCCATTCTCTGCGTTCATTGTTAGTATAAATCATTTACAAGTGTAATCTGCTCTGTGTGCTACTCATCGTCTGTAATAAGTTCCAGAGTCGCTCCAGTCCTTAATGGCTTCACATTCATTATATGCGTATGTTGCTAGTCAATCTTGATACTCTCAGAATCAAGGTAAGTCAACAGTAGTAGCATTAGTAACTCATACAAGACAAAACATAATAGTCAGTCAGATTAGATAATTTCTCATAATTAAGGTTAATAATAAGATACCCACAATAGGTATTAGACAACACTGTCTACTCATACCCAGTACTAGTGGATATGGTGTAGATAGGTTACTTAATATTTGATATAAGAACTACTCGTTAATTCTTCGTCTATATGCCCTTTTATAAATCATCTAGCTTTTTCTTCACTCTTAAAACGTTTGTAAATACTCGTTTTATCATCAATAAAAGTAAAGTGACGCCATATAATTCAAGCCCATAAATACTGTGGGTAATAGCTACAGTTCAAATAACCACATTTCAGATCACTTCAATTAATCTCTTTTCTTATTCTATATTTCATTACATATCTTATATGTAGATAAATGGTTTATTCATACCCACTAATGTAGGTATGGTGTAGATAGGTTACTTATTAGGATTACTAAACAAATTCCTATGCTGTAGTATGGTTTTGTTTATTTCTTTGTTTCTGTTTTTGTTTGTTTCTAGTTCTTCTTGTAATTGATCAATCTTGACTCAATCAATAGTGTCGGCAGTCCGTGTTTTATTGTTATAGTTACATGACCGCTCTGGTGATGATAACTTAGTCTGACTCTTCTTTTGCTTGGTTCGTTCTTCTCGTTGGTCTAGGGTTATAAGTTTTAGGTTGTTTCCAGATATTTTTGGATTAGAACTAATAAAAGTTCAATCGCATCCATTAGTTCATTCATATCAATAATATGAGTGGCTGTATCACCAAGTTACATCGTAAAACTCATTAAACCAAAAATGAAACAGGTCTCGTCTTTTGTCATCTGTTTTTTCAATAACCCAATATTGTGGGAAACCTAATTTTTCGTGTTCAGTTGTTGTTTCTTGTTCATCTACTAAAGCCCACTCTTCTCGTTGATCTAGGGTAATTAGTGTTGGGTTGTTCTTAAATCTTTCTATATACTCATGGCAATTAGTTCAACCGTACCCATCAGTTCATTCATATCAATAATATACATGTCCGATTCACCAGCTTACATCGTAATACTCACTAAACCAAGATTTAAACAAGTATCGCCTTGGATCATCTTTTTCCTCAATTACCCAATACTTGGGAAATCATAATTCTTCATGCTTAGTCATGTTTAATTAGGTTCGTGAGTAAATCAAAGACACAATACTTGTGCGTCCATATAGCTAGGATATAGTCTGTTAATTCTGTAGGCTGTAGCAGCCTTTTTTCGTCCACCTACTCTTAACCAAGTAGATTGCAGTGATTGCATCTGAGCAAGCTTAATCTCGTAGTTGAAGCAATCGTAGCCTCTATCCAGCTGTGCATCAACAGTTTGAGCGTTAGCATGACCGAAGAATACAATTAGTCAGATCACTACGATTATAAAATATACAATGCAAGATACGATAAAGTTTTGTTTGTTTGTCATGTGTGTAGAATTAGTAATTAAAGTTACTATCTATAGTATATAGATAAGCTTCGAAAAAAGCAAATCTATTGTTAATAATTGAGTAACACTGCTTGACAACTATGAGTTAATTAATACACCCTACCTATTCTACAAACAAGGTGCATTAATTAACCCATAAGGGTTAAAATGGCACATCAGTTTCCTCAGCTGCTTCGCTTAATACTTCAAGCTTCCGACCTCCGTTGTTCTGATAATGACGATCATTGTACTCAGTAACTTTAGCATTATATATAACAGCTACTTCTGATCCAACTGCTAGGTGTTCTACTAGAGCAACCCTATCATCTCCCATCCAGTCAATCAATACACTTTCAGGGTACTTGTCTTTGATCTCTTCTACTACGATAGATACCTTAGGAGTATCCTTTTGACCTACAGTCATTTTAGGTGTTACTACTTTTACAATTCCTTGGAAGTTCATAATTCATATTACAAATAATAAATTAGTTTAGAGACTTGTCGGTCTTACATATCATTTACTAGACTTGCTATAGCAATATCAACCATGTCTCACTTACCCTGTCAGTCTCTAGCTTGGTAATAGGTCTTGCTGATTTGTTTTTCGTTAGACTCAGCCTTAATTAATTCTTCTTTCCGTTCTTGGTAGGTGTCTCGATCTTCTTTATGCTTCACTATAAACAAAGCCTCTGCTTTTACCTTACTGTTTCATTCGATTACATACTTAGCCTCTAGCTCCCTGCGGACTTTATTAGCCTTGTTAAAACTAACAGCAACCTCAGCAAGGTGACGCTCTGTAGTAGTTCGGTATCATAGTAGATCGTCTAGTGTCATCTGGAGATATATTTATTAATAATTGTTTTAATCTGACTTTTTCATGATTCAAGTCATTCTTCTAGTTTTTCTTGTGACTTAGGGTCAATGTGTACTCTCTTAATCCGCATAGACTCGTTGTAGTTTGGATTGTAAGCAACGAAGTCGCATCGTTGGCGTCCAGTCACATACATTTGCATTTGCATCTGTCGTACGTACTTTGTATCTATCTTACCACTAAGTAACAATTCAAAATGTATCTTATCGCTTTGACACTTAATCTCTATCAATCAATCATCTCATATAAGTCAATCAGGACTGCATCAAGTGTACTCGTCATACTCAACAAATCAAACCTCTACAACCTGATTACTTGTTTCAAGCTCGTACATACCTCTTGCTAGAGGTTCAAGTTCGTTGCCTCTGTCTGTGTGTGCATTACTATATTGCTCTTTTTCTGCACTGCTATAGTGTTCCGATAGCATCTCGCTTATATATGTTTCTAATCATTTTCAGTTAGATCATATAGCTTGTGCATGGCTTGCAGTCATTTTTAGTTGTCTGACTGCAAATCGTTCTGGAGTTCACTGATCTATGTTGTGGATTTTCATATCTTTTTAGAATGTGATAGAATATAGGCATCTACTTCTTTACCATTTCATTTATTGTTTTTGGCGTATGTTCTCAGCTCTTCAATGTTTTCGATCTCATCTACTTCCTTTTTAAGTTGTTTAATAGTAGATTCGCTTGCATTATTTCAATCATCGTCCTCGTCTGTAGAGATATTAAATAACTGTCATAGGTTGTAACGCTTACCATACGTGATAGCTCCTCATATCTTCTGAGGGTCACTTGCTATTACAGGGAACTCACTTTTTTCCTGTACATTCGTTTCTATGTCTATCACTCTTGTAATAACCTTGTTATCTAACATCTGATGGATAATTAGTAGTCAGAAGTCGTTACATGTTGGTAGTAATTGTTCTAGTAGCTTATCAAGTGTCAGATATTTACTGACAAACTTTCCATGATCAGCTTTACCATCTTTACCATATTTCTTCATTAGTTTTTGTACCTCAAATAGTTTTTTCATAATTATAATTAATAGATATAAATCTTTTCTTCGTATTTTATTTCATCTGACTTTATTGGTGGTATATTGTTTATTTCTATGTTATATTCTGATGCACAGTATCCATCTCGTCCATCATCACTGTTCTCAGCTGACTGTCTGCTATAGCCTCATTCTTCTACTAGTCGATCAATAAAGTTGTGTTTTAGGTCATCCCGATTAAGTTCTATAAAGTTTTCTAGTGGCATGTCTCTTTCGATAATCATTTGTGTAGAATTAGTAATAAATATTTATTTAGTCATTAGTGATATTAATACATCACGCATCCACTGATGATGAGAATGATCAAAAGGAGAATCAAGATCAGCAGACTTATAAGAAAAGTAAGCGGACATAGCTGCACAATTAGCAGAACTAGCAGCAGACAATCTAATAGTCTCGTAGGATCTATAAGCAGAGGTTGCAGAAAAATAAGCACACTCAGCAGAGTAATCAGGGCTAGACACACGGGCAGACCTAGAAATACACTTAGCGGTATATGTAGCACGATCATAATCAATTACTTCACCTAGCCGTATATCATTACACTCTTGAACAAGCTTCTTTCTTTCTTCACTTACATTATTATTTAGTCAGTGTTCTGGATCACACAAAATAGTGCGGTGTCGTTCCCTATATAAATCCCAAGTATATGTGTTGGTTGGGATTGCCTCAAGTAATTGGAGTGGGAAGATCAAAGCTTCTTCTTTAGGTAATCAGTCGAATATCGCCTCTGATATTTTAACTATCCATGCTGGTAGTTCCATTGTTTCTACTGCTGTTTCTAGTGTTTTATCTTTTGTTTGTACCATACCTCTATAGAAAGATCAAGTGTCTTGATGCTCTTTAGCAATTGCCAAGAATTTATCTTTTGTTTCTTGATCTCGTGTGGTGTAATCTTTTTTAGTCATGTGTGTGTAGAATTAGTAATAAATATTTAGTCTGACTAACTGAGTGTCTAGCACCGTATTAGCTGGTCAGATGTATCAGGGTATGTCGTGCTGGGTAGCTCCTCCATAACTTGATGTTCTTATTATATATAAAAGAAGTACAAAAAGCAAATCTTTATTCTTGACATTTATAATATGATATTTGTGTATCATCAGTCAGTGAATAACTTAAGCGTCTTATCAAGGCAGTTACCTCTCTCTAACACTAATTTCAAAGTTACTGGACTTATTAGCAATTTCTTAGCTAATTTGTTTCTTGATATGTCTCCGTATCTCTCTCGTGTCTGTATGTTGAATTGATCTATATCTAAGTTGTGTACCATGTGTTTTAATAAATTGGTAATAAAGAGTTCTCATTAAAGTAGTTTATTTTCTCTTGTGCTGTCATTCAACACATAGCAATATATCGTGATTTTGGTAGGAACTCTACTGGGTTATTCCAATCTACAAACTCCATTAGTCCAGAATCTTTAGAGAATAGTTCGTGATATGAATCATACGATCATCAGTATATTTGAAATAATCAAAACTTATTAAGCAAATCTACTTTTATATTTATCTCGTCTCGTGGTTTCCATCACATCTCTATACATTTATTGAGTGTTTGTTGTAGTTTTATTTTATCGAGCATAGGTAGGTATTAGTAAGTAATAGTTTATTATAGTGATGGTGTTGTTTTTTGTCAAACTTTATGGATTGACTTGTGATAATTATTTACTCTGACTAGCTAGTTTCCCTGTTATTTTTGCACCACTCACATGGTATGTATAAGATCACAATCATCATCATGATCTATTTTTCAATATATCAATCTCAATTCACGTTATCTTACTATTTCCATCTTCTTCTTTGTTTAATGAAAATACATTGTCTGCATCTTGTTCCAATTCTCAGCAGTCTTTTAAGTGTTCTAGTCCTATACTACCACTCTTAGCTCACTCCCTTGATACTTGTGCCAATGCTATTATATGGATTCATAGCTCATTGCATAGTCTTTTCATTCTATTTGATATTTTGCCGATCTCATACGCCCTATTCTGTGGCTTCTCTGAGGTTGTGGCGAGCTGTATGTAATCTATTATTATAACCTTTATGTTATCACGATGATAGGCTGTATATATCTTGTGATAAATTGTGTAGTCGATAAGTGATGCGTCTGATATATCTAAGTACTCTGGTATATAAGCGTAGTCATCTACTCAGCTCTTAGCGATCATATCCATTATCTGTATGCCCTTCTTGCTCTCAAAATGGTACGGAGCTATTCAGTATCTGATAGACAGAAACCTTTGTAGTACTTCTTCTTTTGACATCTCACCGCTAAGCATCAAAGACTTAATTCATTGATCCATCAGGTTACTCATTATGTTAACCGCTGTGAGTGTCTTTCCTACTCAAGGTCTAGCCATTATAATGGTTAGCTTTCAAGGCTTTAATCAAAATGTCTTAGAGTCTATCTCCTTGTATCCAAACAATCATATCCTATTCTCTACTGTCCCTGCTTTCTCTAGTAGGTTATTAAGTGATTCCTCAATAGATAGATCGGTACTGGATTGATACATTAGCTCTCATATCTTGTTATATGATACACTCATTATATCATCAACCTTATCTAAGGTTCACAGCTCTATCATAGATCATAGCTTCTTGATCTCCCTTAGTTGTCGGATCTCCTTAAGTTTTTGAACATAATCTGATAGTCAATGTGTTCACCATACCTTAACTGATATACTTAGAATAGACTCTTGATAGTCAGCTCACAACTCCGCCACTAACATCGTTATATCAATTGTCTTCCTTAGACTCATAAGCTTAGTAATCGTAGAATAGATAATCTTATTCCTACTACTAGTGAAGTAATGATCTTTTATATCAGCTTGATATATAGAGTCAGGTGACTGTATAATACAAGATAGTACAGATTCTTCTACTTCCATATTCACTATTTGTTTGTTTATTTCGTTGATCATGAGTCAAAGATAGAAAGTAAATCAGGGTTTATGTCGTTCTTATTGTTTGTCTTTGGTTTTTTCTCTCCCTTAAGTCGGTTCTTAGCAGTAAAGTACAGACTAGTGTATGATGTATTCTTGGCATAGTTTTCTATTGAGTCATACACTCAATCTAATATCACCTGCGTCCATCACTCATCTAATAACTTATCATTATCAATCACACTAATAAATAAATTAGATAGTCACTTCTTTCTCTTAACTATTCTATACTTATCTATCCTAACCTTATCTATACTACCCTCTACTACGCCGTCCTTTGGTTGTCCATGGGACGTCCCACTATATCATATTCACATACTCTTCTTTCTATCAGCTCTTTGTTTAGGCTCTAGAAGCTCTATTCAAGGCATTACCTGTAGTAGCAGTTCTCTATATAAGCTATTAATCTTTCTGTCTGCACGCAACATATTGTGCTCGTTCCAGTCCATTATATATGATACTAAGTCCTCATTCAGAATCTTAACAAAACCCTTAGCTTGCAAGACCCTAATATTATCCTCACTAGATCACACTAGTCTCATAACACTAAACGCCTCACATACTCAATCATCATCAGAACCCATACAAAGATGGAAGTATAATGCTTGTGTTTCTGAGGGCATTTTAAGAAACCTTGCTGAATTAATTACATTGTTACTTATCATTCTACGTCTAGACATTAAGATGTTGTTGTAAAATTAATAAAGAAAAAAACTACTTGCGGGTGGTGTGCAAGTAGTCTAGTCGTATGAGTGTTATTATACCGCACCCTTCCATAATAGACAAGTACAGTACCACCCATACTTTTTTAAGCCAACCCTGATAGGTTAAGCCTTACTTTAATTATAATGATCTTAAATTCAATTGCAAGTAACTACATAGACAATCCAATTATACATAAGAACATTAAGATCAACGAAACACCTGTACATATTCTTAGCCACTTTGGCATTGTTTCCCGTCAACCGAACATATATATAATCCCAAATACCTGTCAAGTAAACATACATATTCCAATAATTCAAAGTATTAGATCTTCCATAATAATAATTATAATAATAAAATAAGGCAACACAGCCATTACTACCAAGTAGGTAGTTTATGGATAGGTTACTTGATAATCAGGAAGTCTGACTTATACAAATAAACTTACGGTCGTAGTTTCTAACCTTTTATTGATTATGTCTATATACTTAGGCTCTTTCTCTATTAAGATACAATCTCTGCCTAGTTCTTTACAAGCTACTCAAGTAGTTCAAGATCAAGAAAAGCAGTCTAATATAATGTCTCATTTATTACTATAATCGTTTATTATGTTCTTCATTAACCTTACTGGTTTCTGTGTTGGGTGTAGTCTTTGATCTCAGTCATTTATAAATCATTGTTGAACAATAAAGTATTTATTTACAGACTTTTTAGGTATATTTGTTCGTGCAAGTTCACATTTACCAAAGGGGTTGTCAAAAGCTATCTCTCAAACCTTATCCCGAACAATCCAATGTCAGTTTACTGGAAGCTTGTCAGTAAAAAAGTTTCATCAAAATATAACAACATTTTTTCACACCCTTAAAATTTCTTCAAAGTATTCTTTACTGGGTGTAAACTTATCCCAATCATCTATATAGTGTCTGTCTGTCTTGCTTGATCAAAATCATCATACTCATTTCCAAGCATCTATCCCATAAGGTGGATCAGTAAGAATCAGATCAACACTGTTGTCATCCATACCCCTCATTACTTCAAGACAGTCTCATTGTATTACCTGTATCATTTGTTTTTATAAATATAATAAAATTATTTGACCCAGACTCAATCCTTATAATAGTACTCATTGTCACCCCAATCTAATATTTCGCTTATCTCACGCTTAAACTCTGGCGTCAAACATTTAGTATTTAGCTTAAGTAGACGGCTAAGCTGCTCAACTGGTGTGTCGTTATAAAAGAACCTATGTATATTGACGTGTGCTTTGTCTGGTAGTACTAGTTTATTTACTCGCTCATTGCTTCCTCATTTACTTTTAGGTACGAGGTGGTGGATACTTGTTTTCATAGGTTGGTATAAAATAATAAAGTCAGATTACTTGATATTCATTACTATGTCAATCATATGCATACTTATTCAAGATATATCATTATATAGTTCATTGCTCATACTATCCTCGTAGGTAACTCTAAACTTCATCAATAACGATTGAAGCAACTTTATTTCTTCTACAGTCATTTGATCGTTCATAATATAATAATTAACGTGATAAATTAGAATTTTGACCATATCTCTTAACAGAGAATAATGTCTCTGGGCTAGTATGTATAGCTAACAACTCATCAAGCCTCTGACGATCTTTAGCTACAAGTCTAGTTGCACCCTTACTCATCATATAAGATCAGTCGTTATGGTATATAGTTCGTTTATTGCATGTGAATATTCAAGGACTCACAAACTTCATAGTAAATCTGTAGTTAGTTTTCAT
>Ga0075108_10000245_pt1 | contig 33361 bp, 34 predicted proteins | sample AntAceMetag02UK1_FD_69797 | JGI IMG/M metagenome (GOLD analysis project Ga0075108, IMG submission 69797) | Saline lake microbial communities from Ace Lake, Antarctica - Antarctic Ace Lake Metagenome 02UK1 | ecosystem: Environmental > Aquatic > Non-marine Saline and Alkaline > Saline | place...
ATTTTTCGGAACCCTGAAAATAGGGGGGCTTACTTTTTGAAAATAGGCGGTCACTGACGGATTCATTCGCCTTAACGGACATATTTTGCCTACTTTCGAGTTTTATCGGACAACAATAAATTTTTTTCATAATTATGTGGTCAAATTATGTCAAAATATAACAGGAAAAGCCAGTCTATATTGATACAAAATAATTGAAAATTAATGCTAAAAAGCAGGCTAATCGAAGAAGGTCAAAATTTTGCAATGGGTTTGAGGTCTATAAGGTTTGTATTTGAAAAAAGTAGCTCACATAATTTTTAAATTTAGGAAATCCATAAAGTTGCTATTACAACATATCCTTAGTGCGGAACAGAATAAATGGGTTCTTTGAAATATTGGAACTTTTCTTATTTTTATTTCTGATTCAAAGGGTTTGCCCTAGGGCTTTATTTTCCCTATTCTTTATGATTTTGGTAAATCTTGAAGGTGTCAGTCCGGTTACTTTTTTGAACTGTCCGGATAAATGGGAAACGTTGCTGAAATTTAGGGAATAGGCGATTTCCGTTAGGGTATATTTCCCTGTTAGCATCATTTGCTTAGCGGCATCTATTCGTATGAGAATCACAAAATTTTCTATAGTGCTATGGGTGTTTGCCGCGAAAACTGAGGATAGATGAGCATACGAATACCCAAGTTTTTCAGAAAGGTAACAGGACAAGTTGCTGCTTTCTGCAATTTCCCTATAGAAGATATAGTCGGCTATTTCGTTTTTTATCTGAGAAATCAAACCGCCGGCATGACTGTTTATCAGCTCTAATCCGTAGTCTTTGAGTTCCCTATTTAATTTTTGTTTTTGCGCCCTACTAAGATGTCCGGTAACTTTAATCAACGATAACCCAACCATTTCATAAGGTACACGGTAGGCTTCAAATACAAGGGCAATAGTCTTGTTCAACAAAATTTTCAAATCATATTTTAGGCCAATTTCCATTACACTTTTTTAGACAGTCAATCAAAATAAAAAGATCTAACTAAGGTTGATTGACCTAATCGAATCAATTTTTGTAAAAAACATTTAGCAGTACCTAGTGAAAATCTTTGCACTTAGCTTCAACTCGAGAAATGGTTTTTCAAGTCAATTATCAATCCATTTGAGCATTTTCATGCGCTTTCAAATACCTAATTTGGGGCTGAGAAGAAAAAGCATTTTATTATGATGAATATTAGACAGCGAACAGAAAACTTGAATGAGCTCAGCCGCATTTACAGTCTTGGCATGCATCAATATATCAATGCGGCTATTTGTTCGGAAAATAAACTATTTACCGAATTTTTTGAAAGAAGGGCATATGAACGTATGCATTTCGTACATGAGGTACAGTTTGCTATTTACAAAAATGAAGGAAAACGGACTAAGGATAACCTAGACGAAATGTTGGTGGCATGGCAGGATATGTGTGCTTTTCATAATTTGAAAGAGACTTTTTTTGTCACCAACGATATGAATTGGATAGATAAAAAGGCCGTCTATAAAGTACGGGAACTTTTGACGGGAAATTTATCCGAAGTTACAACAAGTCTAATAATGGGACACATGTTCATTATTGAAGCTGGTTTTATTGCTTTGGACGGATTATTGGGGTCGATGGATCTTTAGTTTTAGTCGAGGTAGGCCAATGTCCACAATTTGGCTGTTGCCGTTTCGGCAACCGTGTTTGCGTTCCATGGTTTTGAACCTATGGAAATTCAGTTTCGTTGTGCATATAGTATTCAATTCTTCGAAGTCGAATCAACCTTTTTTCAAAAGGAAAGTGACGAGATTATAGAGTTAACTTCGCAAATTGGGCTTGTTTTCATTAGTAGAACTATGCTATGCCAAATGAAGTAATTTGCCGTTTATATGAAAATAGTAAGACCCTATACAAAAAAAGTACATATAGTGCAGATAGCAAATTAACCCCAGCAACTTGACAATAAAATCGCCATGACATACTGGAAAGAGCCTCCGGAGTATGCAAAAGAAATGGTGTCGCAAGTTTCGGAACAATGGTCGTCATGTGTGGGAAGAAGTTTAGAACAGTGTAATTTTTAGGGGAATGACGCAATTTGAATACAATTTTCCAGGCTTTTAGGTTTCGGTGTAATGTTCCAGATAAAAATGGAAATAATAATCCGATCCTAACTTTGAGAAAATGTTCTACAGTACCAAAAATTGGACGAATTCCTATTCGTTTCACAGCTAATCTTTAATGGCAAAAATCAGTTTTTTTTAGGTCATGGGAATAGAATATCGCTTAACTAGTGTAAGATTTATAAGGTTCGACCGCTACTGAAACCAAGATTTTAGAGCAAAATAAATAGCCTAACTTCTACCAAGGCCTATTAGGAGCATCCAGTTAATAACGTTTCAACATAGCAGAACAATCTAGCTTGATGGCAGATATTTCAATGGTTTTGCCTCTAAACAGTTCATTTTCCAGGTTGAATTTCATCGATATACTCAATTGGGTAAGAGTATATATTCAATATAGCCCAAGAAAACGTCCCAAGCCTATAAGACTTTTCTTCCGCTAATAATATTGTACAAAATTGCAATGACCGCAATGACCAGCAAAATGTGAATTAAACTTCCAGTAGCCAGTCCGGCAACAATCCCGAAAAATCCTAAAATCCATATGACTATACAGATAACGGCAATCAACCAAAGTATGTTTCTCATGAGTATTTATGTTTTGATTATTTGTCTAAGGTAAATTTGTTTCGTTTGACAAATGGATGCGATTAGATAATAAGTTGACCCAAAAAAAATTTGCTTGTTTTACTCCTCTTTGCCGTGGTTCTCGATATTCCGAATGCGGGATTTCCAAGAGCTGAGCTAATTAACCCCTTTGGTCGCCGAGGCACGTCCGCTTTGAACAAACGCCTTTTTTGCACTGATAAGGGAAAAGCCAAGTACCCCAAATAAGTATATGATTTTTATTCGGCCATAAACTTTAGGTCATTATTTCGTAATACAGTCAAACAATATTTGCATTGCGTACAGGGATCACGATATCATCCTTTACATTTCCACAATGAAAATTTTTTGAAAAACAATAGTTAGTGTTGAACATAAAACAAAGAGATGAAGAAATTGATAATTCTACTGATAGCATGTAGCCTTACTTTGGCATGTAATGGACAAAAATTAACACAATCGCAGAAAGAGGCTATTGCCGATAATGGGGGAAATACCGTACAGACCGCCGTTGGGCCGCTAGAACTGCCCGCTCCCTATGCCACCGAATCTGTAACCAACGGGAGCCAAGTAGTCGGTTGGCCAGAAAGCATCTTGCCAAAAGCACCCCAAGGGTTCAAGGTCACACGTCTTGCCGATGGCCTGAAACACCCCAGATGGACCTACGTGGCGCCGAACAATGATATTTTCGTAGCCGAATCCGACACAAAGAATAGTGCCAATCGTATTACATTGTTAAGGGATACCAATAGGGATGGCAAAATTGATGAACGCTATATTTTTAAGGAAGACCTTAACCAGAATTTTGGAATGCTCGTACTTAACGGTTACTTCTATATCGCCAATACGGATGGATTGTATCGTTATCCGTACACCGAAGGTGCAACGAAACTGGAAGCCGATGGCGAGAAAATAGTCCCGCTTTCGGCAAGTGGTTACAACAATCATTGGACACGCAACATTATCACCAACAAGGATCAATCCAAAATTTATATTTCTGTGGGATCTGCCAGTAATGTGGGCGAACAGGGGATGGAAAAAGAAGTGCGCCGGGCAAATATTTTAGAGGTCAACCCAGACGGTTCGGGCGAGATCATTTATGCGGACGGACTCAGAAACCCCGTAGGTATGGACTGGAACCCGGTAACGGGCGAATTATGGACCGCCGTGAACGAACGCGATAAATTGGGCAATGAACTAGTGCCCGATTACGTGACAAGTGTAAAAAAAGGAGGCTGGTACGGATGGCCCTACAGTTATTACGGCCAAATAAAAGACCCTAGATGGAAAGACGATCCGCACCTGGAAATGGTTGAAAAAGCCATAGTTCCCGATGTGCCCGTGGGTAACCATACCGCATCTTTAGGATTGGTGTTTTATAGCGATGGGGCGTTTCCGAAGAAATATAAAAACGGGGCTTTTGTTGGTCAGCATGGATCGTGGAACCGGGCTCAATTGGCCGGGTACAAAGTGGTATTTATTCCCTTTGTGAACGGGAAGCCCCAAGAACCGGAAGATTTCCTGACCGGATTTGTTGCCGACGGCGACGGTAGTAAAGTATATGGCCGGCCCGTTTGTACTGCAGTGGCACCGGATGGTTCGTTATTGGTCAATGATGATGATAGTGGTATTATTTGGAGGGTCTCGGCCGTTAAATAGTTTTATAAACAACGCCAGATAATTAAAAGTAAAACACCCAATACATAAATTAATATGAAAGCAACAATAGCAATAGTATCCGAAAAAGGAGGCGAATTTGAAATGAAAGAGGTAACGATAACAGAACCGGCCGCCCACGAAGTACTGATCAAAGTGATGGCGACGGGATTGTGCCATACCGACTTATCCGTTAAAGCGGGCAATCTACCCACTAATTTTCCTGTGGTACTGGGTCATGAAGGTGCGGGTGTGGTAGAAAAAGTAGGGAGTCATGTTACCGGAATACAAAAAGGCGATCACGTGGTTTTGTCTTATGGCTCGTGTGGCAATTGTCGCCCCTGCCAAGAAGGAGACCCTGCCTATTGCAATCGGTTTCAAGGTCTGAATTTTACCAATGAACGCTTGGCCGATAATTCAGCGATTTATACGAGTGATAAGGGAAAAGTAAACTCCGCCTTTTTTCAGCAATCCTCCTTCGCAACCTATGCCATTGCACACGAGCGCAATACCGTAAAAATCGATAAAAATGCCGAACTAAAAATGATGGGACCTTTGGGTTGCGGTATCCAAACCGGAGCAGGTGCCGTAATGAACACCTTAAATCCGAATCCAGGAAGCACCCTTGCGGTATTTGGGGTGGGATCCGTTGGCCTTTCTGCTATCATGGCCGCGAACATTGCAGGCTGTGCCACGGTAATTGCGGTAGATATCAACGATGACCGATTAGAGCTGGCCAAAGAACTCGGGGCTACCCACACGATCAATAGTAAAGATAAGGATGCAATCGAGGAAATAAAAGCAATTACGGAAGAGGGCGTAGATTATGCCGTAGAAGCTACAGGGGTGAAGAAAGTAGCGGAAATGGCTTTTGAATCTCTTGCGAAACGAGGCACATTGGCCATCGTGGGCGCTCCCCCGGGAGGCACGGAATATGCTTTTGATGCAAACAATATCATATTGTCCGGTAGAAAGATTGTAGGCGTGGTAGAGGGCGACAGCATAGTAAAAATATTCATTCCTAAATTGATTCAGCTCTATGATCAAGGTAGGTTTCCTTTTGATAAATTGATAGCCTACTATGACTTTGAGGATATTAACCAAGCGTTTAACGACATGGAAGAAGGAAAAGTTATTAAGCCCATCGTTGTTATGCCTTAAATTCACCAATTGAATTTTACCATGAATAAAGAACTATTGAAACAATTGAATAGCTTAACGGAAAAATCACTTGCCCTTGAGCGCATCTATACGGAAGCCGAGAAAAACTTGGAGTCGTCGGACATGGTGTCCTATTTTAAGAAAAATAGGGAAATACGTAAAAAATTCAATGAAGAGCTGATGATGGTCATATATGATTTAGGTGGAAAATATACCGAAGATAAAAATCCCACTGAAAACAAGCCGGCTTCCGTTACCAGTCGCTCCCTGATTCATGGGTCATCGATTTCAAAAGAAAAACTAATAAAGGATTCTTTGGCTGCCAACAACAACATGATCGGGAATTATGATTTGCTCATTTCAAACGCCGATCTCCCAGAAAAATACCTTTCTCTTTTAAAACAACAGCGGAACAAGACGGAGCATCTTGCCCTAAACATGAAGACGCTAGATGATGACTCATAGGATTTTTTATACATTTTATGCATAATTAAGCCCATGAACATGTTCATGGGCTTTATAGATAAAGTAGCATTGTAGTTTTGTTGGATTAGAAGTGCTTTGTGCCTTTTGATTTGAAACCATATGACAGGAAATTTGTACATAATTTCATCTGAATTTCCTATTAGAATAGCGCATGCTACCGTACTAGAATCTCCGTTGCGTCTTGGCTTCCAAAATAAACCCTCGAAATCATTTCGGACATGAGGACAATACATTGACGCCATGTTTTCTATCCCTGACTGATCGCTTTTTTGTTCAAACGATTCTCCGCTAACTTGTCCAACACATTATCGGCATCGTACTTTTCGTCCAATGTGGTCTGTAACATTGTTGCCATTTCGTGATGTGCCAGTTCTTTGGCAAATCGCACTGCCGTACCATAACCGGAAATCTCATAATGTGCTATACGTTGCGCCGCGGCAATTAAACCGGCATCCATTACTTCGTCATCCTGGGCCGCTGAAATAAAGTGGGTGGCTTCCTTGACCAGCCCCTCCATGGCTTGACAGGTTTCTCCTTTTGGGGAACTATCGAGTTCCTCACATATCCTTTCAATTCTGCTTTTCTGTACCTTAGTTTCTTTCAAATGATTTTCAAAAGCCTGCTGTAAGCTTTTATCGTTGGCATGTTCTAGCATTTTGGGTAAAGCGGACAATAATTGGTTTTCCGCACTATAGAGGTCCTTTAGTTGATTTTCGAATAAATCCTGTAATGTCTTCATCGTTCTTTTATTTTAAGATTATTAAAAGTTTTTATAACAGGAAGCTATACAAGTTGGACACCTTTGTTTAACTATATAAACCAAATTACTGACTGTAATGTCCCCAACACTTCCTATTCTGGGTCAGGTTTATGGTCGGGATTTTGCTTCGCAAATTGAAAAAACAATTTCCCTTTTAATGCCTCGTGGGATAACCGCGTTGTAGTACAGGCTTGCCCCGGATTATTCATCGAGGTACGCCTTTTTCTATTTTTTTCTATTTAAAGAATTGCTTTATTTTTGCAAGAACCCAATATGATATGAAAACAATTAAAAATCTTGTTGTTTTGGCCGACGATGACGTTGATGACAGGGAACTGTTTCAAGATGCCGTTGGCTGTATAGATGCGGATGTGAACATAGTTATTTTTGAAAATGGTACGAAGCTGATGGAGTATTTGAATACGCCAAATGCAACCTTACCGGATATTCTCTTTTTGGATATTAATATGCCAAAAAAACATGGATTCGACTGCCTTTCGGAAATCAGGGCAAACGAAAACCTGCAGACTATGTGCGTTATCATGTTTTCTACCTCCCATGGTTCTTATGATGTAGATAAGTCATACAGCTTAGGTGCCGATGGATATATTCAAAAACCTTATACCCAATCTGAAATGAAGAGAATACTTAAAAGTACCTTGGATACGGATTGGAAAGACCCATGCGCCGCCCTGCATCGGCACAATTTTATAATAAAGGCCTAGAAAAGACGGTACTATATAGTGTTCTGAAGCCGTGTGCACCTCATATTTTCCAGACAATTTTTCATTCCCTTATCAGGGAAATCCTTTGAAATAGCACCTAATTACGTCCGCACAATAATCCTTTTTATAGAACTTGCCTACAATGTGCTATTAGGATGTCTCAACTGAAAGCTGGATATGAGAACAGGTCAGTTCCCTTTTTTGGAACTCCTTTCAAAACAGTAAGCGGCCATTCTCCGGCAGGCTACAAAGAAAACCTTAAACTGCCCTTTCCTCCGAAATGCTCAATTCCTTTGCGGCTGTTCAAGAACTTTCTTGCGTGACGCGATTATGGGCGATAAAATGAACGCCCCGCACAGGGAGTACCTTACTTTTCTTGACCTTAGTATGCCACTGCTAGCATGTGCTTAGGTTTAACCAAATAGGTCACCTAAATTTTTATCTGTCTTTTGATATTTTGAAGTAACAATTTCATGTAATGGGATGCAAACTGGTAAGGGATTTAGCGTTCTTTGATTTCAATCAGTTTACAACATGCGCTATGACCGGAAAACCTACTTTAATTTGTATTCCAGATATCAGCGGTTTTACGAAATTCATGAGGCTACGGACTTTAATCTAAGTTCTAAAATAATCCCTTCTTTGTTGGACAAGGTTATTTATTCCAACGAAATTGGTCTGAAAATAAGCGAAATAGAAGGCGATGCAGTGCTCTTTTAGCGCAACGGGGAACTGCCACCCTTTCAGTCGCTTATAGACTAGTGCAATTATTTCTATACCGAATTCTATAAACAGATGAATTTTTTGCGCATCAAATATAGCAGCAATGACGGTGCCGATAAGATTCCTACAATGTTGGGTTTGAAAATTATCTTGCATTACGGATCGGAAATTGGTGTGGTGCCCATTGGAAACATATCAAATTAATGGGGGAGGACGTCATCGTTGCCCACAGGCTTATGAAAAACCAAATCCAAACCGATGAATATATCTTAATTTCAGATGCTCTTTTGGCAAAATATAAAGGGGTAGTATCCTCTGATACGATTGAGGGAATGCAAAGTAAGAAAGGTCATATTACAGTTGATCATTTGGGAGAAATCTGTTTTCAATATCTGTTTTTCAATAGCCAAAACTCTGGGAACTAAGAAGAACAGTTCGGCCCAATTAGTCCTTGATATAGTTACATGGCTTTTATAAGTAAGTTATGGGCACCCTCAAAATTTAAAGTTGACAAGGCCAAGTACGAGGGTATTTTTAAGGTATGGGTCATCGCTTTTTTTTTAGCCATGCACGGTGGGCAATTTCCAAAATAATAGGGATAAGTCCTTAGGCGATGCGGACTTCCCCGCGTGAATAAGCAACAAGGACTGCGCTCAAATCAGTCATTTGCGCGCTGCCACTTTTGGTATTTTGCGAATTGTTCCTCATATAGTATTTTTTTCAATTGTCTCGTTCGCTCGTTATCCATATCTCCTAACATTTCACCATTGGGCATGTTCACTTTCTTTTTTTGAAACGCTATCATCCCCGATTTATATCGGCTGATTTGCTTCTCGGTCATTTCCAATTCACCGAACATATCCATATTTATAAAGGCCATACTAGTATTGGTGCCGTTAGCATCTCCCTTGGGCATGGTATTGGTGGCATCTTCGGCCTGCTGTGGTGCCGTAGAAGTGCCGGTACTATCCGAGACCTTTTTTTTGCTGGTCGTACACGCGCCCAAGGCGAGTGACAAAAGGGTTAAAATGGCTATATAATTTTTCATCTTATTATTTTTTGAACGGTTATATTAATTAGGAAAAGATACCATCATAATTTTCGGATAAGGAACCGTATCGGATGAAATGCTAGCTCAAAATAATTTTATGAAATGAGGAAAAGTGTTATGCGAAAGCCCTCTCTCAAAAGGCATTTTGGTTTTCACTATGTTCAGTTTTTTGCATCAATCTTTCTTTTTTCCATTTCCCGTAAAGGCAGAAAGAAGACCATTGCGCACATTTAACCATAAATAGTTGAAAAAGGATTTTTGTCGGTCGCGCTCTGTTTCTATAGTGCCATAGCGATACCCTTGCCCATCGGATTTTGACCCATCACTAATGAAAATATTGCCAATGGCCGTAAGAAACTTGTTTACTTTTAGTCCGTTTTCTTGCAATACTTCAAATTCAAAATCGGAATATTTGATCTTCATCTGCCCCTGTGCCGTCCTTGTGTTTCCCTCAAAGGAAAAGTACATTTCATCAATGTTTCCTTTTGCCTTTGCATTTAAGTTGGAGTTAAGAAAACCGTTTATTTCTTTTGTATTGAAATCAAATAGGGAACCGGATACCTTATTGTCCTCCTGTGCATCCCGTATAGCGAACGACCAATTTAAAGCAATGGGTGCTTGTCCCAATAAAGCTGCCTTGACCACTATTTTGGTACGCTTATGATTTTGCGGCGTGTTGTCTATATTCGATAGGGTTGCGTTTACATCTTTAAAAAAGATTTTTCCAGCTTCGGCACCTGCCTCGACCAGTTCGCTGTAGGCAATCTTCCCGTTGGTTATTTGCAAACTTGGTATACTTAAATAAATGGGCAACGCCTTTAACTGTGCCCCGTATAATTTTTTAGTCTCTTGATTTTCGGGCATCAATTTATCTCGAAACATGTTTAGATCTGGTTTGTAAATGGCGCCATGACTAAAACCTAAGGATAGGGTATCGTTTACCATCTTAAACTGAAAACTGTCCAGTACTATTTTAGGTATCCTTAAATCAACATAATCACGCTGTGTTTGCAATACCTTTGAAAGTCCTTTCCTGTCGTAATTAGAGCTCAATTTTAAATCTTCTATTTCCAAGTTCTCTTCGGTCACTATCAATTTGGAGATTTCCATAGATTCGTAGCGGCCCAAATCTATAAAAGAATTCGTAGCTCCCAGATGGTAGCTACGAAAAGAAAATGGAATCCTGTTTTTAAGAAGATGTACATTGGTATGGAGTTGATACACTTCCAAATTGATACTATCCATTTTAAAAATAGTAGTGTCGCCGTCACCTCCCGTTAATGATAATGCCCCATTTTCTGTGGATACCTTGTGTATCCTGAGATTTTTAAAATCTTGCAAATTACCTTTAGGGCTTATAAGCGAGTCTTTATTTCCAGAATCTTTATTTTTGTTCGAGGTGCCGCTGTATACCGGATTCTTAAGGTGCACCAAATCCACGGTAATGTTTTTGTTCATTATAAAATCCAAATACTCAAATCCCTCAATTTGCAACCGCTCGGCCATAAGTATAAACCCTAGGGAATCCTTTTCCTTGTTGTTCAGCCCCAATTTTAATTCCCTTATGGTAACGGAGCCTGTAAACAAGTTTATACTGGCCTCCTTATAATCTAGGCTTATACTTTGCCTTGTATCAGACGCCAGTGCGTTCCTTAGAAAATAATGCGCCGAAAGGTGCAAGATCAAAAATAGAATAGCGGCACCTGCAACTATTCCGATTCCTATGCGCCATTTCTTAGTTGTTCCCTTCATCATTGTTCCTAAGTTCTATTGCGCCTTATCATTAATATAGTCTAAGCATATGACTTGGAAAAATTACTGCTAAAGCAAGATGGAAAATTAAGGAACACCGCAGTTCTAATTGTCTTTTTTGATTTTTTTGTAGACCCAATCGCTCTTGTAGGTTTCTGTATGATTTTTATTCACAATAAAAAGTAAATGCTGCTTCGGTTGGGAAAATATATCAGACAAAAGGCTTTGCGTCAACATTTGGTGGTTTAGGTGTATTTTTCTGTTCGGCACTGTCTTACTTTTAAACTTAGGTTTTGATTTAAAACCATGAGTGAAAAAAATTTAATGAACCAGTAGCCCATGAAAAAACGTAAGGAACTTGGCGAGGGTATCGATTTTGCTATGATGCAAACCAATCTAATGGTTACACCTTCCCATAGTATCCCAATGGGCACTAAAGAAGTGGACGAAGAGGGCTTTATCTGGTTTTTGAACAATAAGAACAGCATGACGCATAACAGGCACCTAATTTCAGATAAAAGTATTCAATCGATGTATTCAAAACCTAGTGCTATGGAATTTATGACCGTCTATGGACATGCTTTTATAACAACGGATAGGGCTGTGCTGGAACCCTTTTATAGAAAATCGGAAGACACCTTGTTCAAGGGCATGGATGATCCCAATCTGACGGCCATAAAGGTAGTTCCCGAGGATGCGCACTATTGGGAAACCAAAAACGGAAAATTTAGTGCGCCTAGTAAAATTGGGTGTAGGGGTTTTGACGGGAAAAACACAGGATTTAGGAGAAGAGGGCGATTTGGAAATTAATTCCTAATCCACTATAAAGAGGTTATAAAAAAAGATGAATATTAATTCAAGAACTCTTAAACTATGAAACCCATTACAATTTATTTGGCCGAGGATGACGCGGACGATCGCAAATTTTTTATTGAGGCAATGAAGGCGATTCCGGTCCATACAATAATTACTGAATTTAAAAATGGAATCGACTTGATGGATCGTCTATTTTTGGACACCTCCTTGCCCGATGCCATATTCTTGGATTTACGAATGCCCCTAATGGACGGTTTTGAGTGTTTGATGGATATTCGAAGTTTTTCCCAATTTTCCCGTATTAAAATTATTGTCTATTCCGCTACCTATCACGAACGTGAGGTGCGACAACTTAAAAATGACGGGGCAAATCAATATTTACAAAAGCCCGGTACATACAACCAGTTAAAAACCATACTGTACAAAAGTATTCAATGCTTATCCAAAAACGAGAAAGGGAATAGCGCCGAGCCTTTTGTCATATTGGGCTGAATTTTAAATCCATGGTTGTTGGGTGATGTCCGTTATTTTGTTATTTCTGCACACTTCTTGGATTATCACCTTAGGGTTTAATTCCCCTGTTGCTTGCAGTAAAAATTCCTCTAGATTGTAGTGCCCCGCATACCAGCATCAAGTAGTAGGTTTTTACACCATTTTTTAAGTAATGTCAAAATTGGTTTTCTGTAACTTTTCACGCACAATTTGGTTGGAATGGCAATAGCAACATAATCTGACAGATAATCAGGTTGGCATCCGTCAAGCGCATAGTAACCAATTCATTTATAAAAATGGGGAAGTAGGGCTACGGGGATTGTTTAGAAAAGGAATCTCCGCCTTATTGAAAATTTGCGGGGACAATATAAAAAACTGTGGATGTGTGCAGTAAAATCCTCCCACGAACTCGAAAGCGGCGCTTGGCTTATTTCTATTTTTTGATGCCTGTTCAGTAATTTTGATGCTTTATTTTTCTATAGTCCAAATTCAAATATATTCTTCCCTTCTTAACTATTGATACGATATTTGAGCAAGCTGTATGCCATTTTCAAAGAGTTTATAGAGACGTTTTTAGGGTAACTAAACGCTCCGGAACATATCAAGATTCTTCTCGGGATTCCATATCGATCATGGTTTGGAGTGTGGCAAGACTGTGGGCAATCTTAGTCCGATGCAACTTCAGCAGCTCCCCTGTGGAAGAGGGTAAGTTCTCCTCGGCAATCACCTCGTTATATTCATTCAAAGCGGCTTTTTCGCCTCGAATCGCCTCCTCTAGCATAGCGTCGTCGTTATCTGCGGAAAAAATGGCTTTCAGATGCATCCATGCCCGATGAAAGTCGCCTGTAAGGCTCGGGGTCCTTACGCAGGCATATCCCAAAGCGTGTATTTCGGCGGCTAACTCCTCTTTGTAGCTCGCCCTGTTTTTGGCCTGAGTAGCGAACCAATTTGCCAGTGGTTTGGCCTCACTGAGCTCAGCGGCCCTCTTAAACCCTTTTTCTGCATCGCTATTTTTCGCTACCAGTTCATTCAGTTTCTCGGCAATAATCTTTGCATCTATATTCATACTAAGGCTTTTGGTATAAAAGTAGGTGCGCCGCGCGCATCAAACTAGCCCTAAACATTAAATTATTGATCCGCGTTACACGGAAAACTTTTAAAGCTACTATTCCATTTTTATCGGTCAATCGCTTTCCCGTTTTCCAGCTACTTTTCCAGATTATATCACTTTAAACAAAAATAGTATGGCACACAAAGGCGAAAAGGAACAAATTAATAAAGAGAAGCAGGGTTTGAGCGAGCAAGCCATAAACCATAGGGAAACCGATGGAGTGGATATCAACCAACAACAAAAACAGCGAAGGGAAAAACATCAGCCCCGGGATAATGCCTAAAGAAGGTATTTATTTGATAGACCATCCGGGACACAGCGGGCAATGACCTGTTCAAGTGTTCAAAAAAAAACGGTGTATGAACAAATCAGAAGAGAAAGGACCACTGCTTTCAAAAGATTTTAACAGAAAAGTGTTGAACGGTATCGGCATGCTTACGGTGTGCGCACTTTTGGTCTTGCTAGTTTTATTCGGATTTCGTGTGATACTGCTCATTTTGGCGGGAGTATTGGTGGCCGCTTTCTTCTTGGGTATAGCTAGTTTTATTGAAAACAAGACTCCCTTGAACCATAATTTTTCTTTGGTAATTTCAATGCTATTGGTGCTAGGCATACTCATCGGCACGTCGTATGCCTTAATGCCGCACATTTCGGAACAGGTGGCTACCTTAAAGGAAGAACTACCCAAAGCGGCCACTGGAACCTTGGACAATATACGCGATACCCAAGTCGGGAGTCTGTTGGTGGAACGGATAGAGAATATGGAACTGAATGCCAAGCAAGGACAAATAGCCAGTTTCTTCGGCTCCGTTTTCGGCTTGTTCAGTACGCTCTATATCATTCTTTTCCTTGGCATCTTTTTTACGGTTGCCCCCGAAACGTATTTGAACGGAATGGTTAAGCTCTTTCCTAAAACACACAGGAGCCGGTCAAAGGAAATCCTTGTCGCCATGGGCAAAACCCTAAAGAATTGGCTCTTGGGCAAACTGTTTTCCATGTTGATCGTAGGAGTATTAACTGGTATAGGACTAAGTATTTTAGGTATTCCCTTGGCCCTGACTTTGGCTTTATTCGCAGCACTGATCAGTTTTATCCCCAATTTTGGCCCGCTCATTGCCTTAGTGCCCGCCTTTTTGTTGGCGTTTATGGAAAGCCCCACCACTGCCCTATATATTTTGATATTATATGGCGGTATTCAAGCATTGGAAAGTAATATTCTTACACCAATGATACAGAAGAAAATGATTGCCCTTCCTATGGCCATGATACTGATCGCCCAGATTGTTTTGGGACTGTTTACAGGTATTCTTGGGGTTATTTTGGCGGTGCCATTGGTAGCGATTCTTATGGTGTGGGTAAAAATGGCGTATATTGAAGATGTATTGGGAGATTACACTATCGAAGTAGAATATGATAGTTCCGAGGACAAGGAATAAATTGTGAAAATGCCATCGTAAGCTCAATTCAGGATATTGATATTCTTACCATTTTTAATTGATTTCGCGTTGTATTTTACAATGTGACGGAATGATTATATACCTCTAAAATAAAATACGAACCATGAACATTTTTATAGCCGACGACGACCAAGACGACAGAACACTCTTTGCTGACGCCCTGTCAGAATATCCTTTGTACACCCAAGTTACCGCTGTGAACGATGGGGTGCAATTAATGGCCGAACTCTATTCGGGAAATCCTTTGCCGGATGTGATTTTTTTAGACCTTAAAATGCCTATGATGGATGGTTTTGAGTGCTTGTCGGATATACGCGATGTGGATAGCTTCCAAAACATTCCTGTGATTATCTATTCTACCTCATTTCTTGCGGAAGATATTATACGGCTCAGAGAAATGGGGGCGACCCTATATCTACAGAAGCCCTCGTCTTATGATGATCTCAAAAGGGTACTTCACGGATGTCTCGAAAATCTGGGAACCAAACCAGTCTCCGGAACCACCAGTTCAGATGATTTTGTGCTTCATGCGCAGTAGTGCAGATAAAGGTATTTGGACTGTTAAGGCGCAACAGTGACGGATCGTTTACTCAGAAGTGCGGATTGGGACGAGTGTATGCCCGACTAAGAAACTTTGGCTGATCTATTTCAGATTATAAAGGGTATTGCCCTTGAAAAATATCCTGCGCGCCTAATCGGAAATAGTTTTCATTATCTTGGTGCGATAAGGATTTTTTTTGCGATATGCTGTTATGATCTGCGTAGCGTGGTAGGTTTGTTTTCTGGGCTGAATCAGATCGATCATCCCTGTAACGGAGGAGACCTGTTGTGAGCCATCTACAAAACCAAAGCCCTGATACGTGCCGTCCAAGATCAGCACAAAAGCTTTTTCCCCTGGCCACCGGCCTTTTTCCGTGATGATAAAACTATCGGTATCTGCCAATAACGAAGCAATGGCCTTCTCCGCCCTGCCATTGTAAAGATGAATTTCTTCCCTATCACAACATACGCCTAGGCATTCGGGGAATTTAGCATGGTTGCACCTACCTTTTTTGCGCTGAAGGCCAGTGAACTTAGGACATAGATTGAATTCCTCGCACAATTTTTCTAATTTTGACTTGGCCGCTCCTTTGCTAAAAAAGAGTTCCGTGGTTTCGTGTAGTGCAGGAAGCTCTTCCACGGCCATTTGAAGAATTCCGATTTTGTTGGGATAGGCTTTGATGTGGAATGCGGTGTGTAATTTTTTCTGTAGGGTATTGTACCTCGGCAATTGTTTTTGAATAAGATCGGCCTCCAGTAAAAGGGCGATCAATTCACTCCCGGTCAATTCAAAATCAATGGAAAAGGTTTCCTTGCACAAGGTAACTTCCTTATCCAATCCGCTCTGGAAATGGCTCAATACTCTTTTTTTAATGTCTTTGGCCTTTCCTATGTATATAACAATGCCGTCCTTGTCCTGAAATTTATAAATTCCTGGCTTGGCCGGAAGCTTCGCAATTTGCTCGCTGTGAATAGGGTAGGGCGGCAGCAAAACGTTTGGCTTAGGGGCCAGCATGGCATCGATCTCCTTAAAATTGTCATCCAAGGAAAGTAGTCGCTGAAACAATAGCATAGTGGCATCGGCAGTATCGGTTGTGCCATATCCATCCATAAAAGGAATACCCAAACTGCTGCATATTTTACCCAGGTCATAGGAAAAGAGCTGGGGAAGCAACTTTTTGGATAAGCGCTCCGTACAAAGTTTCTGTGGCTCAAAATTGCGGCCTGAGTATCCAAATTCCGAGCCTAGCACGTGGTGAGAGAAGGATACCTGATGTCCCACCAAGATGGCACCAGAAATTAAGCTTTCAACTTTTTGTGCTATCTCGTCAAAGGTGGGAGAATCGCTTACGGTAAGGTCATCAATCCCACAGCGTGCCGTTATATAATTTGGAATGGGCTGCTCGGGGTTAACCAAGGTGCCGAATCTTTCGACAATGGTACCGTGCTCCATACGAAGGATACTAAGTTCAATAATGCGATTGTTCTGAATGCCCTTTCCGGAAGTATTAATAGCGATAAGGGCAAATGTGCTGTTCCTTTTCATTTTCCCGGCAAAAATAGTGATGGATTTTGGAATAGTTACCTAAAGTTGGAATTTTTCCATTTCATACTAAATTTAAACCCGATTCTGTGAAAGAATGATTCCATATTTTATTTGCCTAGGGTAGTCGAGCAATGCCCGGCCGCCATAGCCAATTGTTTAAGGGAAGAAGCGATTGATGTTACCGTATACAAGCAGTGCCATAACTCCGTTGGCTAAAAAATCCGTTGGAACTATAGGTTAAGTTGACATCCGGTCGAACATCGAAATATGGACTATTGTAACATTAATAAATCATCAATACCATGAACGACGCCATTCGAGGTTTCGATATCCGGCAGTTTTATCTCGGTAGTTGTTCCCATTTCATCCGTAATCATTAACTGGTCGTTTTGAATACTAAATGCCAAATAAGCGCCCTGCGCAGTTTTCAAACGCAATACTCCCTCGTTTAATTTAACAGTAGAACGTAAAGTACTTATTTCATACTCTTCTGGAACCATGTGATATTTTAATAGCTCGGTCATGCTTTTTCCTTTGTCAGGAGTCTTAAGTGCGGCCAAGTGGCGATCATTTAATTTTTCGAAGGCCTCATTGGTAGGAATAAAAACTGTCGTTTCTTCCAATTCATCCAAACCGATAGACATGTCGACCGATTTGAGTGCTTTCACAAAACTGTCGAAATCTGTATTGTTGGAAATGGTAGCTTTGGTGGTATACCGATCGTCGCCTTCCGTCCAATCATCGTATTTTCTTTCCATTGCTCTTTTAGTACAGGGGTACGGTCTTTAATCTTCTCTATTCTGTTTCTTTCATAGTGGTGTTGGCAGTATCCTTACAGGATATTAAAATTAGGCCTGCGCATAAAAAGACAGCACTATATGTAAGTTCTCTCATAATCAAGTTTTTAAGATTTCCCGGTAAGTTAAGTAGATGCACTTCCAAAGGTTAACGCTTAAGACCGGAATATTTACTGAAAAAATCTTGGGGAAGCCACTTCTGCTTTTGCTCTGGAACAGATTCCGCCATTTTCGGGGAATAAAAAAAGTGCATTTGGCGTTTTAGAGATAGATGATACCTTGTTACCCTTGATGAAAGAGTTTTGATTGCAGGAGCCCAACGAACTGGACGCTGTAAAAAATAAGCGCGCCTGCAATATAAAGTCTCCATGAAAAGTGGTTTTGGTGTTTCATTTGTAAAATCCAGATTTTATGTGTTCCCAAAGTGACCGCTTAATTATCTTCAAAAATCATAAAGCATTACTTGTTGTGCTATTTAAAATAAAGCAAGCCCCCATCAATCCAACCGCTTAAATAGCAACAATCTAAAATCCATAACTTCGGCTGCGGGGATGTCCAGCGCTTTTAGGCTTAAGGTATTTCTCCCTTTTTTTAAGCTTATTTTCCCTAGCTGCATGGGTCTAAAATCCTTTACGTAGGATTCCATGCGTTCCACACGGTCGTTTTCCATTCCGGTAAGTGGTGGGTCATGTGCAACCAGAATCTTACTTTTTAAGCTGCTTCCCCCAAATCGTAATTCGATGGTGGAGCCTATATTTTTCTCGTTGCAGGTATAATACAGGTCGACCATAAACTCGCCATCCGCCAGCACCTCTGCATCCCAAGTAATGGAATCTTGCACCTGATTCCAATGGGTAAAAAAGGAATCGTTGGGGTATTTGTTACTGCGCTTTATAGTGCCATGGGGTATGCCATCCCGCGCCGGTAATTGGGTGTAGGTATAATCGGGATGGCCTAGGGTAAAAGGGCGTTTGTCCGCTATGGTAGGAAGCACTTCCGTTTCCCATTTGTCCTTTGTATTTTTTAAGGAGTCTGTAAGGCTTGGCACCTGCCGGGCGATAGGGGTGGTTTGTCCACTATCGGCCACCATGTCGAAGAGCTCGTTATTTTCGTCCAATCTGTATTTTTGTGATCGCACGCTTGTTTTTCCGTTCCAATGGTTAAAGATCAAGCGCTCCTCCCAATCCGGATTTTCCTGAAGCAATACCGGAGTAAGGTCTTTCCCATGAATCGGTTTTTGGGTCTTTAGCGGAATACCTGCCAAATTGGTCAATGTTGGCAAGACATCCAAGGCACTTGCTATTTGGTCGACTTTTTTGCCTTTCGGAATCTTATTTTGCCATTGGATAAAGAAAGGTGTTTTTATGCCACCTTCATCCGTAGATCCTTTTCTGCCCTTTAGCCCGCCGTTGAACCTGATGCCGTTTGGACCGTTATCCGAAAGGTATATGACTATGGTGTTGTCGGTAAGTGCTAAATTATCAAGATGTGCCATGATCCTGCCTACATTCTCATCAATATTCTCCACCATGGCCAAGGCGGCTTTCGTGAACTGGATATTTTCTTCTTCATCGCCCTGATGGTTCATTTCCAAGTCCCTGTCTTTAATTCGATTCCAAAAGGTGTCCGGAACCTGCATGGGACTATGTGGTGTGTTAAAGGGAAGGAACAAAAAGAAGGGCTGTTCCTTATTTTTGGTCATAAATTCCATACCGTGATCGGTAAGGTCATCGGTAAGGAAACCGGCACCCTTTACGATTTCCCCATTATGTTCCAACATGGGGTCAAAATAATTACCCCAATGCCCCGAGGCAAATCCGTAGAAATCATCAAAACCCCTAGCATTTGGGTGATAGGGCGGCTGCATACCATTGTGCCATTTTCCGTATGCCGCTGTCGCATAGCCGGCTTCCTTTAAAATAGTGGCCAAGGTGGTTTCTCCAAGGTTCATGCGTTCGCCACCGGCAGAGGTAGAGCGGACGCCAAGCAGTGGAAAATACCTTCCGGTCAGCAGCTCGGCACGGGTAGGGGAGCAGACCGGTTGTACAAAAAAGTTGTTAAAGGATACGCCATTGTAGGCCAGGGCATCTATGTTCGGCGTGCTGAGGTTGGTGTTACCGCTATGGCTAAGGTCTCCCCATCCTTGGTCATCTGCCATGATCAGGATGATATTGGGCTTTTGCTGCTCGGAAGTTGCTGTTTTTTGTTCGGATTCTTGGTCTTTGCAGCTGATAAGCAGGATACATCCGAATAGATAAAAGTATAGGATATGTTTCATTTTAGATTTTCTATTTTTTAAAATCGATATCGATTAATGAATTAAGGTTATTTAGCTGTAATTACATTTTTAATAAATGGGACAAGGGAGTTAGTCTACTTTCTTTTCCAAAGATTTTCCATTTCTTCAAGGGTTTTGCCCTTGGTCTCGGGAACAAATTTCCAAACAACGATCATGGCTATGAAGGACAATAGTCCGTAGATCCAATAGGAAAATCCGTGATTGAATTGTTCCAATAGGTAGCTGTTCTTGTCCATTATCGGAAAAGACCAGGAAACCAGGTAATTTGCTGCCCATTGCACGGCAACGGCTACTGCCATGGCCTTACCCCTGATTTTATTCGGAAATATCTCGGAAAGCAATACCCATACCACAGGCCCCCAGCTCATAGCAAAACTGGCTACATACACTAGCATACACAGGATAGCGAACGCGCCTAGGGATTTGGTAAAGAAGGCTCCGCCCAAGGCGAACATGGCCAAGGACATGCCCAACGCCCCAATGATCATCAATGGTTTTCTGCCAAATTTATCTACGGTCAAAATGGCCAATACCGTAAATAATAGGTTAACGGCCCCTACGATTATGGTCTGTAATAAAGCGGTGTCCGTCCCCGAACCCATGCTCTTAAAAATTTCGGGGGCGTAGTACAATACTACATTAATGCCCACAAACTGCTGAAAGATCGCTAGTGATAATCCAATGAGAATAACGGGGATTCCAAAGGAAAACAGTTTGCCCGAATTGCTTGTAACCGTGTTTTGGATATCGGCCAATATCACTTTTGCCTTCTCTATGCCATTTACTTTTGTTAATACCTCCAACGCTTTTTCCGGTCGCGATTTCAGCACCAATGACCTTGGGGTATCGGGCACAAACAGCAGCATTAACAGGAACAATGCGGCAGGTATGGTTTCCGAGGCGAACATCCAGCGCCATCCAACGGTATGCAACCAGGAGTCATCACCTTGTTGCGAAATATAATAGTTGACAAAATATACGGTTAGCATCCCCAGAATAATTGCGAACTGATTCATGGAAACGAGTTTGCCCCTAATATGTGCCGGTGCAATTTCGGCAATATATAATGGAGACAGCATGGATGCCAGGCCTACGCCTATGCCACCGATGATTCTATATACCATGAAAATATAGATAAAGGTATGGTCTGCCTTGCCAATAGGCCTTATAAATAGCTCCGGCATGGCAGACCCTAGCGCCGAAAACAAAAATAACAATGCCGCCAAGACCAAACCTTTCTTACGTCCCAGCTTTTTACTTACAAGTCCGCCAGAAATTCCTCCGATCACACAACCGATCAACGCACTGGACACCACCAGGCCCAATCTGGAATTCGCTGCCATTTCATTGAGCCCAAAGGGTTTTACGAAAAAACTATCCAGGGAACCCACAGTTCCAGAAATTACAGCGGTATCATAGCCAAACAAAAGTCCGCCAAGCGTTGCGACTAGGGTGAGTAGGAGTAGATACTTGGAATTTTCGGTCGGTTTCATTTGGTTTTTATTTTAGAAATGGTTTGTTGAACAAACAAACAATAATAGTCGTAAAATTCTATTTATCCAAAGCTATGCTCAAGCTGAATGCTATTTCTTCTCCTTTTAAAAGGGTAAGTAGCCATGAAAGGCTACGGGCGGGGTTCAATTGCCAACTTCTAGGCCTTAATGGCGGCTTCATTGTGATACGCCTTTTTTGTGTACATCTTTTTACGTCCCGATCCGAAATTCCCAGTTTATGACATGTAGAATTACTTCTGCTTTTTTAATGACTGGACAACTGGAAAATGGAAAAAAAGGATTTTTTTTTCGGGTAACCAACTAAAGTTTTAAGTGTGTCTACCAGTTAAAAGTTATGGATGGGCATGCCGTTTGGATGCGAAGTTTTAATTAAAATGGTATTAGGTATAAAGAATAATCCCTCAAAGCCATATACAAATTAGGTTTTGAGACAAATTAATTCAAAAAAAACTTGCCATTATAATCAGGGTCATTCGTTCGAACCCAGTAGGTTCAGCAAGATTTTGAAAAGGTTCCCATGGTGGGAGCCTTTTTTGTTGTTAGATATTGGTTTGTCGATTTCAAATTTAGTTCTACATTAGCGGTTCTAAAAAGGGATATTAGCTCAGTTGGTTTAGAGCGCTGCCTTGACAGGGCAGAGGTCACCGGTTCGAATCCAGTATGTCCCACTTAATTTGTATAGCTAGTAGTAGTTTAAACGTAAGGAAAGCTATAACTATTGGGCCTACAGTACATCTAAAATCCTTTCCAGTGCCATCCCTCTAGAACCTTTTATAAGCAGTGTTGATGTTTTGGTGATTTTATGGTCTTCTAAATGGTTTTCTATATCATTATATGTTTTGAACTGGTAAAATTCGGTATTCACTTTAAAAAAGTTTTCACCGATTAGATATACGTTAGTAAAACCTAAACTTTTTGATAGGTCTGCTATAGCCTGGTGTTCTTCGCCGGCAGTTTCTCCCAATTCGAACATATCTCCAAGAAACAGTATTTTCGATGCTACATCTATTTGCGCAAAATTTTCCAAGGCTGCCGCCATACTGGTAGGGTTGGCGTTGTAGGCATCTAGTATAATCTTATGGCCCTTGTGTTCTAGTAATTGTGATCGGTTGTTGGCCGGTACATAATTTTCGATACCCTCTTTTATTTGCGCTATGGGAACGTTAAAGTGTTTGCCCATGATCACGGCTGCACAGCAATTGGTGAAGTTGTAGCTTCCTATCAATTGAGATGTAATGGTGGTTTCTTCAACAAGTAGTTCTACAAATGGATCTGCCTTGGTCATTTTTATGTTGAAATAGTGCCTGTTAGTTTGACTGTAGCCATACGTCTGCACATAAGAGCTTAATTTCTCGCGTTGTATGGCATCGTCCGCGTTCATGAATATAATCCTGTTTTGCGCCATCAGGTATTGGTAGAGTTCACTTTTTCCTTTTATAACGCCTTCTACGCCCCCAAATCCCTCAAGGTGTGCCTTTCCGAAATTTGTGATATACCCAAAGTCGGGCTCCGCAATTGTGCTTAGGAATTCAATTTCCTTTTGATGGTTGGCACCCATTTCTATAACGGCAATTTCGGTATCCGTGGTCATGCGAAGTAGGCTTAGCGGGACGCCGATATGATTGTTAAGGTTACCTTGGGTAGCTACCGTGTTGTACTTTTTGGACAATACCGCGTTTATAAGTTCCTTGGTCGTGGTCTTGCCATTGCTTCCTGTAAGGGAAATGATTTTTGCTTTACAATAGTGCCTGTGAAAATTGGCCAACTGCTGTAAGGTTTGCAGAACGTCCTTTACGAAGATGGTTTTTTCGTTTATCAGAAACTCCTTTTCATCAATAATAGAGTAAGAGGCTCCCTGTTCCATAGCCTTTGCCGCGTACTCGTTACCATTAAAATCAGCACCTTTTAAAGCGAAGAAAATATCATTTTTTTTTATTTTTCTCGTATCCGTGGTCGCGTTGGGATGTTGGAGAAATATCTTGTGGAGTGCAGCTATATTCATAAAATCGAAGATAAAAAAAAGCCCTTTAAAAAAAGGGCTTTTAGAATATCTAAAGTATAAGAAATTATTTCGCTTTCTTACCTCTCACTGTTTTATTCTTTGTTTTGGATTTAGACCCTACCCTGGACATGGCACATCTAAAACCAATGTAATCGGTGGACATATATTCCGGTAAGTATCTTCTTTGAGCGGGATCTAACCAGTAGGCCCTATCTCTCCAAGAGCCACCCTTGTAAACCCTCACCTTATCGTTTATCATTGATGTTCTTGTGTTGGACTTGTCATATTCCTTTATGATGTTGCCTTCCTCATCCCTATCTATACTAAGTTGTGGGGAATCGTACATCTTGTTCTGGTCACTATCTTCCCCTTCATCGTTAAAGCGATCATAGAATCTGGATGAACCTTGGTCACCATCCCGATAGTCTATGTTGTCGCTGGTAGAGAAATTGGTTCTTAAATAGGTTTCATTCTCATCTACAGGAACCATTTTAATTTCGCCTGGTAGGTTTACGGCAACTAATTTTCCGTTTGGCAAGGTATCAAAAACGATAGAATCTCTAAGGATATTCACTTTTCCGTCTTCTCCGATAGCGGTTTTCATGTAAACGTTACCTCTATAATAGTTAAAATCGCTTACTTCATCGTCTACAATAGGTCTATATACATCAGCTACCCATTCGGCAACGTTACCTGCCATGTCGTAAAGACCTAGGTCGTTCGGTTTATAGGACATGACCTCCGCGGTTATATCTGCACCGTCATCGGACCAGCCTGCTATACCGCCGTAATCGCCTTTTCCTTGTTTAAAGTTGGCCAATTGGTCGCCTCTTCCCACTCTTTGTCCGTCTCTGGTGTAATCACCGTCCCAGGGATATTTTTTTCTACCTCTGTAGTTGTTGTATTCCCTGTTGCCTACCTGGGCTTGTGCGGCATATTCCCATTCTGTTTCTGTAGGTAGTCTATATTCTGGCATAATTACCCCACTACTTCTTTTTGCAAAAACGGAAACACTGTCCTTTTTCATTTTCCCTTGCAGGGAATCTATTTGTCCGTTGTAAACGGATTCTGGTCTGTTCAAGTAAGCTTCTGTGCTAAAGGTGCCTTGAACCTCTCCCGTCGAAGCTTGGTATTTCGCATCTTTTGAGAGATAACCTTCGCGTTCCAACATCACTTCGTTTACACGGTCGGTTCTCCATTCTGCAAATTGTGTTGCTTGGATCCAGTTAACCCCAACCACCGGATATTCAGCATAGGCGGGATGCCTCAAGTAGTTGTTGGTCATGGTCTCATTAAAGCCCAATCGGTTTCTCCAAACCAAAGTATCGGGTAGGGCACCTATATAAATGTTGGCATATTTAGGATTTTCGGGTGGGTAAACACTCTTTAGGTAATCCAAATATTCCAAATACATTACATTGGTTACCTCGGTTTCATCCATATAAAAGGACTGCACGTGTTGTGAGGTTGGGGTGTTGTTCCAATCGTGCATGACGTCATCTTGCACCTTTCCTTTTGTAAAAGTTCCACCTTCCACAAATACAAGACCTGGGGCAGTTTCTTGCTCCTTAAAATCGGTGTTGTATTGAAACCCGCCTTCTTTAGCATTTATGTTCCACCCTGTAGCTCTGGATACATTCTTTGATGAAGTGGATTTGGAACAGCTTGTCACTGTTAAACCACCCGCTATAACGGTGCATGAGAGTACAACTTTTATAAACTTATTTTTCATAATTAGGACTTGAGTTCAATCTTTATAATCTAAAATCTTTAAAAAAAGCTTGCGATTCGTTTAGTTCAATATATTTTGCAACACTTTCGCAGATTAAAACGGTGTTTTTGTCAGAATATTTCATGTTGTAAAAATTATTTCGACAATAATTTCAAATGAAAAAACGGGTAAAACACTTATCCGTATACCGTCATAACGCCTTATGGCCTGTTATAGTATAGTTGGTATGGTGCTTTTGAAACTTTTTATGCCCCATTTCTATGGCCACGTGTATATTATGTACAAGGACACTAAGGGTCTATTTTGTGGTTCTACCTACAGGGATTTAAGGTATACTATTTCATCTGTCTTTAATTTTGGGAGTTTTATTACTCTCGTGGCTCGCTATCTTGCCATTTGTCCGGAGCAAAAGTGTAGGATAATCCAAGCCGAGTTATTTCTAAGGGTAGGCCGTTGATTCGGGGATCAAAAAACAGTTGAAATGTTCCGTAGGCATAGCTCGGGCAATGGTCGGTTTCAATACATATTATATTTCGTAAAATTTTTTTACGGAGTCACACAAGATTTTGTCTAAAAGTCCGTTTTTAACGTTATTACAACGATCTTTTTGGAGTGTTACGAGTTTTGGATCTAATTTCGCTCCTTGGAACAAATTAATATTTTAAATGAAAAAAATTTCAATAGTCCTTGTTTGTTTAGTTTTTGGCGCTAATGCCTGGGGTCAGGAAGAACAAAGAGTCATCACTACCGCGGTACCATTTTTGACCATTGCGGCCGATGCACGTTCTGCCGGTATGGGAGATATGGGTGTAGCCACCTCCACTGATGCTTTTTCACAGCAATGGAATCCTGCAAAGTTTGCCTTTGCCGAGCGAAAGATGGGTATTGGTGTCAGTTATACTCCCTATTTGGAAAGTATCATCACCGATATTTCCTTGTTGAATGCAAGTTTTTATAATAAAATCAGCGAGCAAAGTGCCTTCGCGCTAAGCTTGCGCTATTTTACGTTGGGCGAGATCGAACTTAGGCAGTTTGCCGGAGATCCTGGAACTATAGCAAAACCAAATGAAATGGCTTTGGACGGTTCTTATTCGCTTAAGCTGAGCCCAACCTTCTCAATGGCGGTAGCCGGTAGGTTTATTCGCTCCAATTTACGATTGCCGCAAAACGGTACCGAGGATTCCCAAGCGGCAAGTTCCTTTGCGGTTGATGTGGCCGGTTTTTACCGTTCTAGGGAAATTGCCTATAACAGTTTTGATGGCCGGTGGAGAGGTGGTTTCAATATCTCTAACGTTGGGGGTAAGATACAATATGATGAAGGCGGACAGGAAAACTTTTTGCCCACGAACCTTAGGGCAGGTGTAGGTTTTGATTTTATTTTAGACCAGGACAACGTTATTGGGATTACAACGGAATTCAGTAAGCTTTTGGTACCAACTCCTCAAGACTTCGATGGTGACGGGGACATAGATTCGGCTGATAATGATATTTATCAAAACGAGAGTGGTTTGAGTGGTATTTTCGGCTCTTTTGGAGATGCACCCAATGGTTTTAGTGAGGAACTAAAAGAAATAGCTTGGTCTTTGGGAGCAGAATATACGTATCAGGATTCCTTTATGCTAAGAACAGGGTATTTTAATGAAAGTGAGGAAAAAGGTTCCAGGAAATTCTTTACCCTAGGTGCAGGATTTAAATTTAAATCGGCCCAAATAGACCTATCCTATCTCTTTTCTACATCACAGGTCCAGAACCCATTGGAAAACACCTTGCGCTTTGGCTTAACGTTCAACTTGGGCGAGGAATTCTACAACGACTAATCATCAGCTATATTTATATAACAAAAAACCTGCTAGCGAGCAGGTTTTTTGTTTTCCCGGAGGTTGGGCTATTTTTTTATTCATTTTCTAATCAAAGGAATTATTTTTGAAATACTACACCTAAAAACCGAACTATGGTCGCACGGAAGAATTTAAGTTTTGATATAACTATATATGACAACATGGAAGAGCTGTTGCCGGAGGATCGAGCGCTTATACTTGAAGCCGTAGCGGCCAGAAAGAACGCCTACGCTCCTTATTCTAATTTTCAGGTCGGGGCTGCGGTGCAAATGGCAAACGGGGAGGTGGTGATCGGTAGTAATCAGGAAAACGCTTCGTACCCCTCCGGACTTTGTGCGGAAAGGGTGGCCATATTCTATGCAGGTGCTAAATTTCCTGGGGTAGTGGTAAAGACCATCGCTATAACAGCGGCATCCGAGAAGTATATCGTAAGTCAGCCAGCGGCACCTTGCGGAAATTGTCGCCAAGCCATATTTGAATATGAATTCAAACAAAAGGAGCCGATCAGATTATTGCTCATGGGCGAAACGGGCACTGTTATCGAGTGTGCCGCCGTGGCGGATATACTTCCCTTGGGCTTCAATAGTTCGTTTCTGGAGTAGTTTGGCAAACCCTTTTATATTTTTTTGAGGGAGGCGTGCAAATTCTTTTTCCTTTTGCTTCTATTTTTTTTATGCATTGATTTATATGTGTATTTTTGTTCTCTTTGTGTGGCAGATCGTAACTGCCGTTTTGTGTTTAGTCCGTTAAATTTCTAATAAATTCATAATACCCATGGAAAAAATCACCAAGGAAACATATATAAAATGGTATGAGGACATGCTGTTCTGGAGGAAGTTCGAGGATAAGCTTGCCGCCGTTTATATCCAACAAAAAGTACGTGGCTTTTTGCACCTTTATAATGGTCAGGAAGCGGTTTTAGCTGGTGCATTGCATGCTATGGACCTCACAAAGGATAGGATGATAACGGCCTACAGAAATCACGTACAGCCTATTGGAATGGGTGTGGATCCCAAAAATGTTATGGCCGAGCTGTATGGCAAGGTAACCGGTACCTCTAAGGGTATGGGCGGTTCCATGCACATTTTCTCAAAAGAACATCGGTTTCATGGAGGTCACGGTATCGTGGGCGGACAAATTCCATTGGGTGCCGGTATGGCGTTCGGTGACAAGTACAACGGTAGTGATGCCGTTACCTTATGCTACATGGGAGATGGCGCGGTAAGGCAAGGTTCTTTGCATGAAACCTTCAATTTGGCCATGCTTTGGCAATTGCCGATTGTTTTTGTTTGTGAAAATAATGGCTATGCGATGGGAACATCGGTGGCAAGAACTTCACACTCTACCGAAATATGGAAATTAGGTCTAGGGTACGAAATGCCTTGTGGTCCCGTGGACGGGATGAATCCTGTAACGGTTGCCCAGGAAATGAACAAGGCCATTGAGAGGGCAAGATCCGGTGGCGGTCCCACCTTCCTTGAAATGAAAACCTACAGGTATAGAGGACATTCCATGTCAGACGCCCAACATTACAGGACGAAGGACGAAGTGGAAGAATACAAGAAAATAGATCCTATTACCCAAGTACTGGACGTAATAAAGGAGAATGAATACGCTACGGAAGAGGAGATTAAAGCGATAGACAAACGCGTTAAAAAGTTGGTCATCGAATGTGAGAAATTCGCGGACGAATCTGATTATCCTCCCATAAATCAGTTATACGATATGGTTTACGAGCAAGAAGACTTTCCATTCGTTCAACATAAATTATAAAAGAGATGGCAATAGTTGTAAATATGCCCCGCTTAAGCGATACCATGGAAGAAGGTACCGTGGCCGCATGGTTGAAAAAAGTGGGCGACAAAATTGAAGAAGGAGATATTTTAGCTGAAATCGAAACCGACAAGGCTACGATGGAATTTGAGTCTTTTAACGAAGGCACCTTGTTATATATTGGGATCCCTGAGGGCGATACCGCTCCGGTAGATGCCTTGTTGGCCATTATTGGGGATGAAGGGGAAGATATTTCCGCATTGATTAGCGGGGGTGCTGAGGCGACTAAGGAAAAGCAGGAAACAGCTACTTCGGAAGCTGCTCCTGCGGAAAAAAGCAAAGTGGAAGAAAGCAAAGTTGAAGAAGGCAAAGTGGAAGAAAAACAAGCGTCCGATACTGGCGTTGCCCAAATCCCAGAGGGTGTCGAAGTGATAAAAATGCCCCGCTTAAGCGATACGATGGAAGAAGGTACCGTGGCCGCTTGGTTAAAGAAAGTGGGAGATAAAATTGAGGAAGGCGATATTTTGGCTGAAATCGAAACGGACAAGGCTACGATGGAGTTTGAGTCCTTTTACTCCGGTGTATTGCTTTATATAGGTATTCAAGAAGGCGAATCATCTCCCGTTGATGCCGTTTTGGCCGTCATTGGACCAGAAGGAACCGATGTGGATGCTGTTTTAAATGTCAAGCCAGCTGCTAAGCCGTCAAGTTCGGAGAAGGATGATACTGAAACGGCCACCGAAGATAAAGGCGAAGCCAAAAAGGAAGAAAGTGCAGCGACCGTAACGGACGGCAAGCGTATTTTTGTGTCCCCCTTGGCGCGAAAAATAGCCGAGGACAAAGGTATAGATCTCGCCGATGTTTCCGGTTCTGGGGACAATGGTAGGATAATAAGGAAAGACATAGAGAACTTTACGCCATCTAAAACTGTTGCTCCTGCTGCGGTTTCTGCGGTTGCAGACCAAGGGCCGGCTCCGAAGTTGGCACCGATCAACCTGCCCGTTGGCGAGGAAGGTTCGGAAGAAGTGAAGAATTCCAATATGCGCAAGGCCATTGCCAAGGCGCTGGGGAATTCCAAATTTACGGCACCCCATTTCTATCTTACCATAGAAGTGGATATGGATAACGCCAAGGCGTCTAGGGAACAGATAAATACATTGCCGGACACCAAAGTTTCCTTTAACGATATGATACTTAAAGCCTGTGCCATGGCGCTGAAAAAGCATCCCCAGGTAAATACCTCTTGGAACGGGGATACCACGCGGTACAATAAACACATTCACATGGGTGTGGCCGTAGCGGTAGATGAAGGCCTAGTAGTTCCCGTAGTTAAATTTGCGGACCAGTTGGGATTGACCCAGATTGGCGCGGCAGTAAAAGATTTGGCCGGCAAGGCAAGGTCAAAGAAAATTACGCCTTCCGAAATGGAAGGTAGTACCTTTACCGTTTCAAATTTGGGAATGTTCGGGATATTGGAGTTTACCTCTATCATCAATCAGCCTAATTCTGCGATACTTTCAGTTGGTGCCATTGTTGAAAAACCAGTGGTAAGGAATGGGGAAATTGTAGTGGGCAGTACCATGAAGCTTACCTTGGCATGTGATCACAGAACAGTGGACGGAGCCGCGGGAGCGCAGTTTCTGCAGACCCTAAGGTATTTTGTGGAGCATCCGGTTACGATGCTTGCATAGGTGCAATGAAATCATAGATATTAAAAGCATCCCGTTATTGGGGTGCTTTTTAAGTTTAAGCGCAAGGGTCAAATACAAATACAAATACAAAAAAGGGCTTTTTGCTATAGGCTATACGCTTTTCGCTTTAGGCTTTTCTGCCAGCTACAAACTACTCGCTTTTTTGAAAGCCCAAGCCTTGAACCCAAGCCCTAAAATTCTAAACTGCAAATCCGGAAGCCTTTGAACCTTGAACAACAGAACTTGCCTGTCTGCCGCAGGAGGGCCTCTCCACAGGGCATCGCGCATCCAGCATCCCACTCTTTACTTTTTTTTTAACTCTAACATCTAACATCTACCCTCTACCCACTTTCCAAGTAACAACACCCTTAAATTTTTGTTTTCGCAGTTCTGGAAAAGGCTTAAAAGAATCTCTAATTGACCCGAAACTATACCTTTTTAAACCCCGTCTTTTTCTATCTTTAACCTTTCAAAATTCAAACAGATGAAACCTTTTCTTTTTCTTTTTTCCTTCCTGCTTATTATTTCTTGTGGTGCCCGTAAGGTGAACAATACAAAGATTTCCGATACCCTTTCCGGTCCGGAAGGCCTCAAGGCGAGCATAGTTGAAACGGATGAAAATTCCGAAGCTACAAATGCGAAGACTGCTTTGAAGGCGTTTTCCACGGTATCAACGGTGAGGGAATCCATGGAATTTTTAGCTTCGGATGAGCTTCAGGGAAGGGATTCCGGTAGCGAGGGTATCGCCAAGGCCGCAGATTTTATAGAACAGCGTTTTAGGGTAAATAACATTGTCCCCTATTTTGAGACCTATAAAGATACCATAGGGAATTTTGACCAACCTGCCTTTAATGTAGTAGGCGTACTAGAGGGCTCGGACCCCGAACTGAAAAAGGAATTCATTATAGTAGGCGCCCACTACGATCATATAGGCTTGCTTGCACCAGAAAACGGGGATGCCATCGCCAACGGAGCCAACGACAACGCTTCCGGGACGACCACCGTATTGGAATTGGCACGCTATTTTGGTAAGGAAAAAACCAATAAACGGAGTATCATCTTCGCATTGTTCACCGCGGAGGAAAAAGGACTTTTGGGTGCCAAACATTTAGCCGAACGATTGAAAGCGGAGAGCCTCAATCTCTATGTGATGCTCAACTTTGAGATGGTGGGCGTTCCTATGGTAGACAAGGACCATTTGCTGTATTTAACCGGCTACGAACTTTCAAATCTCGCAGAGATAAGTAATGGCTATGCCAAGGAAAAAATCGTTGGTTTTTTACCGAAAGCAAAAGAGTTCGATTTGTTTAAACGGTCGGACAATTTCGAGTTCCACAATGTGTTCAACGTGCCTTCGCAGACCTTTAGCACGTTTGATTTTACCAATTTTGACCACTATCATAAAGTAGGTGACGAAAATGAGGAAATGGATTATGGGCATATGGCGCTTGTCATCAATAAAATGGCGCCTGTTGTAGAAGGAATAACGAATGCACCTATGCAAGAAATAAAATACAACTAATGGCAAAAGTTATACTAACGGGAGCGAGTAGGGGAATAGGTTTTGAGATGGCAACCCTTTTTGCAGATGCCGGCCATCATGTCCTGGCGCTGTCCAGAAACATAGCACCAATTCAAAAATTAAACCACGGGAATATTCAGGTTTTTTCATGTGATCTTTCCCAAACGTCCGACTTACAAAAGCTGGAAGCCTTTTTAAAAGAAGAATGGCCGGAAGTCGATATCCTTATAAACAATGCCGGTAAATTGGTAAACAAGCCATTTCTTGAAACCACCCTGCAAGAATTTAAGGAGGTGTATGAGGTCAACGTTTTTGGCGTGGCCGCCGTAACAAAGATGGTGGTGCCGCACATGAAAAAAGACTCGCATGTGGTCACCATAAGTTCTATGGGTGGCGTGCAGGGCAGTGCGAAGTTCGCGGGACTATCGGCCTATAGCTCCAGTAAGGGCTCGGTCATTACCATGACCGAACTTTTGGCGGAAGAGTTCAAGGAAACCGGCCCGTCTTTTAACGTATTGGCACTGGGAGCAGTACAGACCGAAATGCTGGAAGAAGCCTTTCCCGGCTACCAAGCTCCGGTAACCGCAGTACAAATGGCAAAGTATATTATGAATTTTGCGCTCACAGGACATGCCCTGTATAACGGGAAGTTGTTGCAGGTGAGTAGTAGTACGCCTTAAAACACAAATACAAACGTCTAATACAAATTCAAATACAAAAAAGGGCTTTGCGCTGTACGCTGTGCACGGTTAGTTTTTAGTTCCAGTTCATACATGAATATAAGTTTAAAAAAGCTCCTCCCTTGAGACCAAGGGAGGTGTCCGCCTTCGGCGGACGGAGGGTTTGGCCACGTACTGCTTTTGCCGCCCGGCGTCATAAACCAATTGCCGATGTGGATAAATTTAGGAGTTAAACCGTTTGTTGGGAGCATCAAAGGTTCTTTTCGGGATGAAGCCACAGACGGCCGCCACGAAACGGCTCTTTTAAACACAAACACAAACACAAACACAAATACCCGTTTACTCGCCAAACTGCCCACCGCAACCGCCGACTGTTTACTTTTTTTTACTCACCACTCACCACTCACCACTCACCACTCATTTCTCATAACTCACCACTCACCACTCACCACTCACCACTCACCACTCACCACTCACCACTCACCACTCACCACTCACCACTCACCACTCACCACTCA
>Ga0075108_10000250_pt1 | contig 33050 bp, 28 predicted proteins | sample AntAceMetag02UK1_FD_69797 | JGI IMG/M metagenome (GOLD analysis project Ga0075108, IMG submission 69797) | Saline lake microbial communities from Ace Lake, Antarctica - Antarctic Ace Lake Metagenome 02UK1 | ecosystem: Environmental > Aquatic > Non-marine Saline and Alkaline > Saline | place...
GCACTTGTTCCCGAACGGATAAGGTCACCTACCGAAATAGGGAAACTTGAAATATGTAGCCCTCGAACCGATGAAACTGAAAAAACCGAACGAAAAGTGGCCTAAACGGAGTGGACTCAACCTTAAACCTTGAACCTGAAACCTTGAACCTGAAACCTTGAACCTGAAACCCCTCATTCAACCACCACAGCTTCTTGTATATACGTATTCTGTACAGGCCAATCTCCTTTACCTATAGGCTGATTATTTATAGCATCGACTACGTCCATACCTTCTATGACCCTTCCAAAAGGTGTAAAGTCGCCATCTAAGTGATAGGCGCCCGGATCGGTAACGACGATAAAAAATTCGTAGGGCGAGGCCAACATGTGCGGATTGTCGATTTCACTACTGGGCATGGAAATGGTACCCCTATGGTGTTTGTGGCCTTTACGGGCGTCTGGCGGTAAAAGATAACGGCCTAATTCACTACGTTTTTTACCCGTTTGGGTATCGTCTGAATTTCCGCCTTGAATAATGAAGTTTTTAACGATCCTGTGAAACTGGGTGTCGTTAAAATAGCCCTTTCTGGTCAGGTAGATGAAATTGGCTTTGTGGTAGGGAACGTTATCGTAGAGTTCCACCACAAAGGAGCCAAATCTGGTCGTAATCCTCACCTTGTTCGCCTTTAGGTCTTGCTGGTATTCAAAAAAGAAATCGATTGCATTTTCTTCCGTCAGCTTAAAGGCCTCTTCCTTTTTTTGGGTATCCTGTGGTGCAGCATCAATGGTATCCGCTTCCTTTTGGGACTTGGTTTCGATAGTGTTTGTTTTGTTAGGATTATCTTTACATCCTACTAGAAGAAAAAGCACGATATAAAGGGGTAGCCAAATTTTTGTAAAGCGCATGGATTTCGAATTTTTTGAACAACGGATAACAAAAATAAAAAATCTGCCACTACCAGGCGAGGCTTCGCACTATAAAATGGTTCCCGAATTCAGGATGCAAGAGCTAATTGCCGCCAGAGATAAAAATATGGCTCCTAGAAAGGCCGCTGTTATGGCGCTGTTTTATCCAAATGCAAACCAGGAAACACATTTGTTGTTCATTTTGAGAAAAACCTACAAAGGGGTGCATAGCAACCAAGTCGCTTTTCCAGGAGGTAAGGAAGAAGTGGAGGATCAGAATTTACTGGTTACGGCGTTACGGGAAACCCACGAGGAGGTGGGCGTGCATCCTAAGGACGTGCATGTGATACGCGAACTGACCGAAATATTTATTCCGCCCAGTAATTTTGAAGTGCAACCGTATGTGGGACTTTACAGGGCGCCAAAACCTTTTGTGATTCAAGAGTCGGAAGTGGAAGCCCTTTTGGAGGTTTCCTTGGCCGATTTTTTGGCCGATTCCAGCATAGTAGTAAAAAATTTAACCACATCTTACGCCACTCAAATAGATGTACCGGCCTTTACATTAAACGGGCACATTGTTTGGGGCGCTACGGCCATGATGTTGAGCGAGATCAAGGCCTTGTTTAAACAAGTTTTATAGTACTTTATTCTCTTCCTAAATGTAATTTTGGCAGGAAATCGATGCGGCTCATAATTTTAAAAAAACATAAGTTATTGATTTAAAGCTGGTTAAAAACCGTTCTAGTCTAAAATCAGTAACTTTTTAGCTCTTTTTCTTTTTTACTTGAGTTTACGGAGTAGGCTCAATCTTTATTTATTAATTTAGCATTTATGGGACTATTTAAGAAAAACCCTTTTGGGCATAATTTATTTTTAAAGAAGTGGTTGATTCGTATTTTGGCGCTGCTCAGCCATCAGCGGTACAAGCGTTTTAATAAATTAGAGATCGAAGGTTCTGAGATCATCCGCAACCTGCCCTCGAACAATGTTCTTTTTGTAAGCAACCATCAAACCTATTTTGCGGATGTTGTGGCCATGTTCCATGTATTCAATGCCAGCTTAAGCGGCCGCGAAAATTCAATTAAGAACCTAGGGTACATTTGGCAGCCAAAATTGAATATGTACTACGTAGCCGCCGCCGAGACCATGGGAAAAAGCTTATTGACCAAAATCATGGCCTATGCCGGGTCTATAAGTGTGGAGCGCACATGGCGGGCAGAGGGCAAGGATGTGAACCGCCAGGTAAAAATGAGCGATATTACCAGCATAGGCATCGCACTAAAAGACGGTTGGGTAATTACCTTCCCGCAAGGCACTACGACGCCTTGGAAGCCCTTGCGAAAAGGTACTGCGCATATCATCAAGAAATACAAACCTATTGTTGTACCTGTAGTTATTGATGGTTTTAGGCGTTCTTTTGACAAACAAGGCCTGCGGATCAAGAAAAAAGGTATTCTGCAATCCATGGTTATAAAGGAACCTTTGGATATCGACTATGAAAACGAATCTACGGAATCTATTATAGAGAAATTGGAATATGCCATTGAGCAACATCCATCCTTTTTAAAAGTAATATCTAAAAAAGAGCTCTTGGCCTACGAGGAAGAGAACAAGCACCGTAAATGGCGAAAGCAGACCGACTAAAATTCCAGTTGTCTCAACTCCGCATAGTTCTTGTTTAATTTGCGTAGCAGTAAACCGTACAGCAAAAAGTAAACCCCACCCATACACAAGGTAAATACAAGGCCGAATATTCCTATGGTAAGCATCAGTGTGGTGCGCAGTTTATCTGGTGGCACCTTTTCAAGGCTTTCTTTTAGTTCTGGAACTATTTGGGTAATATCCTCGTTTAAATAGACTCCAATGAGCATGATAATAATGGTAACCATAATCATGGAAAGGGAGAATATGATATAATGTTTTACCGTTTTTCTGGTCTTGATGATTTTTCGCATCAAGTTTTTAGAATTGTCCAAGACCGATATTTCCTTAAACCTACGGTAGAACTGAAAAATGTAGTAGAGTGCGACTGCGTAAATAATAAGCGATAGGACAAACAGATAATTAGATACGCCAATGTGGTCATAGATTTTCATGACATCTCCAACCGAAGGCACAAAAATGAGCAATTGGGGCAGGGTAAACTCCAAAATGCTTATGATAAGAATCCATTTTACGATAGAGGAAGATTTTTTCCATATCATTTTGTGGATTTCATCATAGGATAGCTGGGGCAGATCAGTTCCTTTTTTCTTCCAATCCCTTTTTAATAGTTCCAATTCATCCGTCATAGCTCAAGGATTCAAAATGGTTTTTAATTTTGTCTTTATACGGTTCATTTTTACCCGGGCATTCACTTCGCTTATACCCAAGGTCTCCGATATTTCCGTATAATCTTTATCTTCTAGGTATAGGAATACCAGTGCTTTGTCTATATCTCCCAATTGGCGCACCGCCTTGTACATCAACTTTAATTGTTGTTCTTCTGTTTCGTCATATTCGTCAGCCTTTATTTTAAAAATAACCGATTCATAATCCTGTGTATCTACCCGTTTTTTGGATTTTCTATATAGGGTAATGGCTGTGTTCAGCGCCACACGGTACATCCAAGTGCTAAATTTCGCCTCTCCCCTAAACTTGGGATAGGCTTTAAATAACTGAATGGTTATTTCTTGGAACAGATCGTTGTGGGAATCACGGTCATTTGTATATAAGGTACAAACTTTATGGACAATGTTTTGATTGTCCTGTAACTCGCTCACAAATTTATGTTCCAGTTCTTTATTCACTCGGTGGCTGGTGGTTATCCTTTTATAAGTATACGTTTTCCCAACTTTGTTACATCGTTTAGATGTTTTTCTGAAAATAATGAAGATCGAGTCCGGTCTGAAAAGTAGCTTTTGTTAGCAACTCACGAGAATGGTAATTTTACAAAGCTTTAAATTTTATGAATTAAAGTTGCTTGAAAAATTACCTAAACGTCTACTGTTGACTGGTCTCAAAAATAGTTTAAGCTATGCACTTTAGTGCGTCTACCTTTAGGTTCTAAAAACTTTATCTGGTAGCAGTAGCAGTGACTGCCTATTGCCATTGCCACTGCAACTTAGAATGTTGTAAAATGAATTTTATTCATTATTTAAAAACTATGTACTTTTAGTGCATAGCGGTTTATTTTTTAGTTCTTTTACTTTTTAACTAGGGTTTGCGGAGTAGGCGCAAGTTTAATTAGATTGTCGGTTGCCATCCATGGTTTGTCTAGTTCCTATAGTCCAAGGCGGGTGCCCTATTGCCCAAAAGGGGTATGTATTTGAAATTTGGGCCTCTTCTTTCCTCTAATTCTTGTTTTGCCGCTTCAATAAGTTTTGGATTCTGTAGCAAATCTATTGCGGTGAGCGTTAATGTTTTTGCGGCCACCATCATCCCTTTGTTGCCAATGGAGGTTCCTCCGGCCGCAACTGCCTGCCAACTGTGTGCCGCTGTGCCTGGCACCCAAGTGGCGGCACTCATTCCTACCGTGGGAACGGTAAAACTAACATCACCAACATCAGTTGAGCCAAAGGGTATTGCTTCGGTCTTATAGGGTTGAATGGTTGCAGCTGTTAGAAGATCCGCTTTTTCCTGACCTAGACTTAGGGCTATTTTATTTGCAAATGCCAGTTCTTCGGCTGTATAGGTTAGACCACCTACTTTTACCAAATTATCGTACATTAATTTTTGAAGCGTAAGATTGGGAAGCAACTCATGGGTGCCACCGATCATTTCATAATCCATAGTAGTACCTGTGCCAAGTGCTGCGCCCTCTGCGGCTTTTTCTATACGGTCAAAAATATCCATGACCATATCCCTTCTTTCGTGCCTGGCATAGTAATAAACCTCCGCAAAATCGGGTACCACGTTTGGGGCTTTTCCCCCGTCTGTAATTACGTAATGAACTCTGGCACTAGATGGAATGTGTTCTCGCATCATATTTACCATCATGTTCATCGCTTCTACACCATCGAGTGCGGAACGACCTTTTTCGGGAGCTGCAGCAGCGTGAGCGGATACACCGTAAAAACGGAACTTTGCCGATTTATTTGCCAAGGCGGCTCCTGCGTTGGCTTCGTTGCTGGCATTGGGATGCCAGTGCAATGCTATATCTACATCGTTGAACAAGCCTGCACGAACCATGTACACCTTACCGGAACCGCCTTCCTCGGCAGGTGTTCCGTAAAAACGTATGGTGCCCTTTCCATTAGTGGATTTTAGCCAATCTTTGGACGCAATTGCCGCAGCGGCCGAAGCTGTTCCGAATAAATGATGTCCGCAGGCATGGCCGGCCGCCTTTCCGGCCGATTTTTTTTCCGCGACCGCTTCTTGGGACAATCCCGGAAGGGCATCATATTCCCCTAAGATGGCAATAATTGGGGTTCCACTTCCATATTCTGCAATGAAAGCCGTTGGAATATCCGCAACGCCAGTCGTTATCTTAAAACCCTCATCGGATAATGTTTTTTGAAGTAGGGCGGAACTTTTTTCTTCTTGGTAGCCCATTTCTGCTAAATACCATATTTCTTGTGCTATTTCTCCGTACCCTTCACTTTTTGCTTCCAGTGCACTTAAAACGCTTGTTGTTTTCTTTTGCGCAACCGTTGTGAGTGCGGTAATGGATAATAAAAGGGTAACTAGGATGGATTTTTGCATTTTTCTATGAATTAGGATAGGATTTATAAAAGTAAGTGCGTCGTTCTAAATTTTTTTAAAGGTACATGTTGAGTCAACTCCGAAAAGTAGGTTCCGTTTGGTATTGGCAAAAAAGTGAATTTTAATATTTTTTAAAGTATTGATTTATAGTCGCTTAAAAATTTAACTGATTCAGTAAGTAACTATTCACCCGTTACATAAATCCGGCAATTTGTACCTTCTTTTCCCTCCCGATAGGTATCGGGACTAAAGGGTGAGAGCCCAGAAATCGTCTTGGTTCCCTTTAGGGCTAGGGTAAAACAAGAGGATTTATGGCCGAGGGTGCATAGTTACTTCAGTAATATTAATTTTTTAACTCTTTTGCTTTTAACTTGAGATTACGGAGTAGGCTCAATAATCAAAGTACAATACGTCCAATTTTAAGGATACTCAAAACTAAAATAGTCCGGATTTGAAGTTAAAAAACAGACTTCCGACTTTTTCTCATTGCGGGCTAAATGTACTAAAAAGCTACGGTTTTTATTTTATAGAATCGGGATTGTTTAATTTTGGGGCATATTGTTTTTAATTATGAATATACCGCGTACCAGTTTCCCCAGAATTGTAATTATTGGCGGTGGCTTTGGAGGCATAGCATTGGCACAGAAGTTGAGTAAAAAAGAAGTTCAGGTGGTATTGTTGGACAAGAACAACTACCATTGCTTCCAGCCCTTGCTTTACCAAGTATCCACTGGCGGTCTGGAACCCGATTCCATTGCCTACCCGCTCCGAAAAGTATTTATAGGATATGATAATTTCTATTTTAGATTGGCCGAAGTCCAAGAAATAGAGCCGGAAAAGAAATCAATTAAAACATCTATAGGTGCTTTAACCTACGATTATTTGGTAATTGCTACGGGATCCGAGACCAATTACTACGGCAATACGGAACTGGAAAAGAATGCCATGGCGATGAAGACCATTCCACAATCCCTGAATTTACGTAGCCTGATTCTTGAAAATTTTGAACAAGCCTTGCTAACGGACGATTACCATGAGCGCGATGCCTTAATGAACTTTGTTATTGTAGGGGGTGGCCCAACGGGCGTAGAACTGGCAGGGGCCTTGGCCGAAATTAAAAAAGGGATTTTGCCCAAAGACTATCCCGATCTGGATACCAGACGCGCCACCATTAATCTTTTGCAGAGCGGTGATCGTATTTTGAACGCAATGAGCCAAGAAGCCTCTAAAAAAGCAGAGGATTTTTTGGAAAAACTTGGCGTACAGGTGTGGAAAGATGTAAGGGTCACCGGATACGACGGTAAAACGGTAACCACCAAGACCGATCTTACATTTGATACGGCCACGTTGGTGTGGGCCGCAGGCGTAAAAGGTGCGACCATCAAAGGCTTGGATGCCAAAGAGTTCTTGGCCGGGGGAAATCGGTTGCCCGTAAATGAGTACAATCAGGTGGTTGGTTATCCAGAAATTTTTGCCATTGGGGATATTGCCTGCATGCAAAGCGAAAGCCATCCCAACGGCCACCCCATGATGGCACAACCGGCCATACAGCAAGGAAGGCAGTTAGCGGCAAACATGGGACGTTTAATAGAAGGGAAGCCATTAAAAGTTTTTAAGTACACCGATAAAGGGAGCATGGCGACCGTAGGTAGGAACAAGGCGGTGTGCGATTTGGAACATATTAGGTTTCAAGGGGTATTCGCTTGGTTTGTTTGGATGTTCGTACACCTATTTTTTCTGATCGGCTTCAGGAACAGGATCATCGTATTTGTAAACTGGGTCTACAATTATATCAAATTTGATAGGGAAGCGCGTTTGATCATACGCCCATACCATAGAAGTTACGAACAGTTTAAGGGTTAAGTTGTCCTTATTTCCTTGGATGAAACTTCTCCATTACGGCGGCCAAATGACTTCGGTCTACGTGCATATACACTTCGGTTGTGGTAATGCTTTCATGGCCCAACATTTGTTGGATAGCGCGTAAATCTGCCCCGTTTTCCAGTAAATGGGTAGCAAAAGAATGTCTAAAGGTATGCGGACTAATGTTTTTTCTTAATTCAATTTTTTCGGCCAGATCCTTGACGATGGTAAAGATCATGGCACGGGTAAGCTGTTTGCCCCTCCTGTTTAAAAAAAGGATATCCTGAAAGCCCTTTTGTACCTTAACATGCACCCGCACCTCGTTTTTATAAATATCGATGTATTTTTTATTAATGGGACTAATGGGTACGAAGCGCTGTTTGTCTCCCTTTCCGGTGACTTTAATAAAATCTTCCTCAAAATAAAGGTCGGATAGTGTAAGTCCTATAAGTTCGGATACCCTAAGGCCACAGCCATAAAGGGTTTCCAGCATCGCCCTATTGCGCTCGCCCTCCGGTTTGCTGAGGTCTATGGCGGCAATAAGTTTGTTTATGTCGTTTTCGGATAGGGTGTCGGGCAGTTTTCTGCCAATTTTTGGTGACTCGATTAAATCCAACGGATTGTCGGTCCGATAATCTTCGAACATCAAATAGTTAAAAAAACTCTTTAATCCGGATATGATGCGCGCTTGTGACCTGGGGTTTACCACCTTGGCAACTTCGTACACAAATTGTTGTAGTGTGCTTTTAGTTATGCTGATGGGCGAATCTTGAAGCTCGTGCTCGTCTAAAAAGCGCAGTAACTTTTCAATATCCAACACATAGCTTTTAATGGAGTTGTCAGATAATCCACGTTCCAGTTTTAAGTAATGGATATAATCCTTTTTTGCCTGTTTCCAGTTCATGGCCTAAAGATACACGTTAAGCCTTGAATGGCGCTTTGATGCGTAAAATTTCCATTGGGCCATGCGCTTTTCAGGTAGTGTTTTTGGCAGTTAATCCTAGGTTCGCCCTACCATTTTTTTGATAAAGCAAGGAGAAACGCAGTTTGAACTCAGACCACACACAGGACTGGATTTTAAAATCCCGGATGTACCCTTGGCATTTTCCGCTAGCTGGAGACCCATTTTAGGGATATCCGATGGTTTTGAAGGAAACCGCTTTGAGGAAGGTGCTTTTGCCCTGGGGTTTAGATATGCATTTGATTAAGTCCAAAAGAGTTTTTTGAATTAAAGCGGAAGGGTGACTTCCGCTTTTTTTATGCCATTTTTTTAAACCGTATTGTTGTAAAATGTTATTAAAGGAATTCTTACAACCTTTACAGGAAGTTTCACAACAAAAAAAACGCAGATAGTATAGTAAAATCTACCTTTAAAGACTAATACTATAAACTACCATGAGACTAGTACATTTTGTTTTGATATTTGGTTTTTTTGCTTTCAGTACCCAAGCACAATATGTGGACCGTACCAGTTTTAGGGGCGGTTTGAACGCCGGAATGGTGCTAGGAGATTTTTCCGAAGCCTACAGTTTGGTGCTTGGCTTGGATCTATATCAGCACTGGGGTGTCTCCAAGGCGCTGGATTTGGGTGTTACTACCGGATTTTCAAATGCCTTTGGGGAAAAGAAAAAAGTATCGTCTGGTGGAGTAACCATAGAAACTGAATTTGACAATATACAGTTTATACCTGTGGCGGCATCAGTAAGAATTTATCCGACTTCGGGTTTTAAGATCGGTGGCGATGTTGGTTATGCAATAGGCTTAAATAGTGGGAATGAAGGTGGATTGTACTACAGGCCCAGCTTGGGAATAGATATTAATGGAGGAGTAACGGAACTTAATATTTCCTATTTGGCCGTAAATGGCGATGTGACCTACAGCAGCTTGCTATTTGGCCTACTTTTTTTATTTTAAATATTATAAAAAATTTAACATTTTTTTAATAATTAGTTTATCTTTAACAAATCAACTTTAAAAATCATAAATCATGAAAAAATTAGGAGTAATTGCACTATTTGTTTTAGGCGTAACATTTTCGGTTCACGCCCAAGAAGGTTTTGCCGTGAAGGCGGGTTTAAACAATGTGACTGCCAGCACGGATCTGGGAGCTTTTGGAGGAAATGTTTCCAATAGCGAGCTAGGTTTCTATGTAGGTGGTGGATACAATTTTGAACTTGATGATACTTGGTCTATAGAGCCGTCTGCTCTACTTAGTATCGTAAGCGATTTAACTTCCCTTTATATTCCCGTAATGGCTAAATACAAAATTGCCGAAGATTTTAATGTACAGGCAGGGCCACAAATTAACTATCTTTTGGAAGATGTTCCAGATGGTGCTTTGGGAATTGATTTAGCTATTGGTGGGGGATACCAGATAAATGACAATTGGTTTGTAGAGGCCCGTTACGGATTTGAAATAATGAGAGGTGGCGACTATGGTGATGTGATTGACTTAAACACCTTAACTATTGGTGCTGGTTACCGTTTTAACTAATTTATACCCTATACTATAAAAAAAGCGAAAACTACTGTTTTCGCTTTTTTTATACCTTTTTTTTATACGTACTTTTACCTCATGAAGCTAATTATCATTAACGGTCCTAATCTTAACCTTCTTGGTAAAAGAGAGCCAGAAGTATATGGGAACCAAACTTTTGAAGATTATTTCTCCGTTCTTCAGTTTAGGTTCAAGGAGGTGCAATTAGAGTATTATCAATCCAATATAGAAGGGGAACTGATTACCAAAATACAGCAAACCGGTTTTGGATATGATGGTATCGTACTTAATGCTGCCGCGTATACGCACACCTCGGTTGGCATTGGAGATGCGGTAAAAGCAATTGAAACGCCGGTGGTTGAGGTACATATATCCAATACCCTCAAACGCGAGGAATTCAGGCATGTATCCTATATCTCCTCAGGGGCAAAAGGCGTTATTTTAGGTTTTGGCCTCCAAAGCTATGATTTGGCCATCCAAAGTTTTCTAAAGTAAAAAAAGCACCTTATAGTAGTTAAGCTTCGGCTGCAGGCTTCAGATACTTTTCTTCCACGTAGAAAGTGGCGAAAGGCAGCAGGGAAGCAACACCAAAAATGATAAACCGTTTGATTCCCCATTTTTTATTGAAGCAAACTATCAAGGCCAAGGCTATAAATGCAATGAATAAGGCACCGTGGGCATAACCGACAACTTTGTTGGGTTCCGGGATATCCGCCCAATACTTTAGTGGCATAGTAATACCGAACAAGGACAAATAAGATATTCCCTCTAAAATTGCGGTTGCTCTAAATAATTTCAGCATATTTTTTTATTCAAAATTATAAAACGGGTAGGGCAGGAATCTATTTTTCTTATATTTTCGGAGGGTTGGCAAGCGTTTTTCAATCTAATCCTGTGCCTATTAGTTTTTGAAAAACGCTTTAATATACTAGCCCTTTAATAGGGTTTCTTCTGCTTTTCTTATAAATGAATTACTTCTCCATAGGCATCTGCAACGGCTTCCATAACAGCTTCGCTCATGGTTGGGTGGGGATGGACGGTTTTTAGAACTTCGTGCCCCGTAGTTTCCAGTTTTCGTGCGAGGACCGCTTCCGCAATCATATCTGTTACTCCGGCCCCGATCATGTGGCATCCGAGCCATTCGCCATATTTTGCATCGAATATAACCTTTACAAAACCCTCGGGTGTTCCCGATGCCTTTGCTTTGCCACTAGCGGAAAACGGAAATTTACCCACTTTTATATCCAAACCTTGTTCCCTGGCCTGTTTTTCTGTAAGGCCTACGGATGCTATCTCCGGACTGCAGTAGGTACATCCTGGAATGTTTCCGTAATCCAAGGCTTCGGTATGCATTCCCGCTATTTTTTCAACACAAAGGATTCCCTCCGCAGAGGCTACATGCGCCAGGGCTTGCCCTGGCGTAACATCGCCAATGGCATAATAGCCCGGAATATTGGTCTGGTAAAAATCATTGACCAAAATCTTGTCCCTATCGGTGGCGATGCCCACTTCCTCTAAACCTATATTTTCAATATTGGTTTTAATGCCCACGGCAGAAAGTAGAATGTCCGCCTCCAGTATTTCCTCTCCCTTGTCTGTTTTTACGATGGCTTTCACGCCATCTCCCGAAGTATCCACGCCGGTTACCTCTGCATTGGTCATTATTTTTATGCCGGCCTTTTTAAAGCTGCGCTCCAGTTGCTTGGAGATATCCTCGTCTTCTATAGGAACAATGTTTGGAAGGTATTCCACAACGGTCACATCCGTACCCATGGAATTATAAAAATAGGCGAACTCTATACCTATGGCACCGCTTCCTACAACGATCAACTTTTTAGGTTGCTTTTCTAAGGTCATGGCCTTTCTGTAGCCTATAATCTTTGTACCATCCTGAGGCAAGCTTGGCAATTCCCGACTTCTAGCTCCAGTAGCAATGATGATATGCTGACCACTATATTCGGTTTCCTTACCGTCGGCTGCCTTCACGGATACTTTTTTACCTGGTTTCAAGGTTCCGTGACCGTTTATGACCTCGATTTTATTTTTCTTCATCAAAAACTGCACGCCCTTGCTCATGCCATCGGCAACAGTACGGCTTCTCTTTACCACGGCATCAAAATCCTTGTCTACGCCTTCCGCGTTTAGGCCGTAATCTTTCGCATGTTTAAGGTATTCAAATACTTGAGCAGATTTTAATAAGGCTTTGGTAGGAATACAGCCCCAGTTCAAACAAACACCACCAAGGCTTTCCTTTTCTATAATTGCGGTTTTAAGTCCTAATTGCGATGCTCTAATGGCTGTAACATAACCTCCTGGGCCACTACCCAAAACAATAACGTCGAAAGTGCTCATATTTTTAATTTTTTAATGATAAAACCCCAGTCCTTTTGGAGAGGTGCAAAAATACAAAACCAAGTTAGAAGGACAATGATCCAGCTGCAAATTAAAGGACGGATTTGTGATTTTAGATGGAATTGTTCCTATCGAATTTTTCTTCGTTAACCTGTTGGGAACTTCCTTTTGGAATAGCTATCGATTTCCAATCGGTTCCCTTGCGCATTTTTCCTAGGAGCACTATTTGTCCGACATGACTTGCGTAATGGGCCAGTTGCCTATTTATGGTCTCCGTAACCGTGCGTTTGTCGCCTCTAATTTTAATGATAGTAGTGGGATTAGAGGCATTCAATCCGTCCAGTGAAGATAAAAGAAGTCCCAGCCTTTGTCCCAGTGCACCATAATTTCCTACTTTGTCCTTGGTGGATTTTGGAACTCATCATCTCTGTTATGCTAGTTCTTTTCGCCGTCTTAGATTAAGAAATTGGTCCACCTGCTCAGCATATTTCCTGTGGGATGTTTTACGATTACGGCGATGGAGTTATCTGTTTCGGTGTAAGTCCAACGTAAATCGGAATCATCTAACTGTTCTAAGGTTTTGTCGCCCAAGGTCTTGTAGCGCTGAAATTCAAAACGGACACTCATCAAACAATTATCCCATAGCTCCATAAAACCTACGCATATTGAGTCCGCTTATAAAAATAGCCTAGACTCACATATCTAACTTTTTCACGTTATTGGATTTAATGCCCCAAGGCTCGCCTTGTATTTTTTAGTGGATTGGACATTTTGGAATTTGAAATTTCCCCCTTTTGGAATTTTATACCTCTATTACTTGCATCCGGGTAGTTCATTTCTTTTTCCTTTTCCTTGACTTTTTTACTTGTGGTTGAAAGTAGTCTCAAGATTACTAATTGGGCACGAATTTCAAGGCCACACCATTAATGCAATGACGCTCTCCGGTAGTTTCAGACGGTCCGTCCTCGAAAACATGGCCTAGGTGGCCGCCGCAATTGGCGCAATGTTCCTCCGTTCTTTTGTAACCTATTTTATAATCCACGTCATAAGCCACATTGCCTTCTATTTCCCTATCAAAACTGGGCCATCCGGTACCGGAATCGAACTTATACTCACTTTTGAACAAAGGGGTATCACAACCAGCACATACGTAAGTGCCTTCTTTTTTATTGTCTAAAAGTTCGCTCGTAAACGGATTTTCGGTAGCCGCTTTTCTGAGTACATAGAATTCGGCATCGGTAAGTTGTTTTTTCCACTCGGCTTCCGTTTTTTGTATCGGGAATTCTTTTTTAGTGGCTGCTTGGGCAGTAACCTCGGTAGCTGTTGTAGCCGTTTCTTTTTCTTGCGAAACGCCTTTGCAACTGGTTGCCAAAATGATTAGGGTAAATAGTACTGAATATTTCATAGCTTTTTTTTGTGTTAGTCTCTTTTCTTTTTCAATCCTTTCAAAGATACGGCACTTAAGAAAACAATTTTGTTACCATTTTCTTAAAGATAGCTTGATAAAAACAAAAAGCGCCCCATCGTTTTTGATGGGGCGCTTTCAGAAGTATATGAGGTAGTATTAATCCAACTTTACTTTTTGTATGTCAGATTCTCTGATGTTAAGTCTGCCCATAACCGAATAAATATTGGAGGTGTCAATTTTTCCTTGAGTCATTTCTGCTGGCAATACGGCTATTCTAAAAACTTGGTTGTCCGTATCGCCGGGAAGTAAATCGGCCTCGTTAAAATTAAATTCTAGAAATAAATTTACGTCAAAAAAGGTATGGTCATAATTGTACTGTAACAAGCCTTGGTCCAGTATACGGGTCTGTGGCATTAATCTCCAAATGTCCACAGGGTCACCGTTACCATCTTCTGTCTGATCCCATAAAAGGTAGACTAGTACTACATCTGTTTCAAAGACCTCTATGGTTTGCGGAAATTCGTATAATATGGCATAGTTATTTTCTGGGGTAAACGACCCCTCAATATCCAATACCTTTCCTAGAATATTTATACCATCCTCTCCATCGCGACCATTAGTTCCATCACGTCCATCAAAGCCATCAAAGCCATCAAAGCCATCGAAACCGGGAGGGCCTTGTGGTCCTTCGCAAGAGATAAGGAACAATGCCATTACACTACCGAGTACTAAAGTAAATTTTCTCATAATATTTGGATTTTTTTGGTTTCTTATTATTTTATATATTGATATTTTCAAAAAGCGTTCCATTTTTTATAGTAGGACTAAATTAGTGGTATTACCGTTGGTACGCACCAAGTAAAACAGCTAAATTCCCCTACTTATTGCAAAGTTGATTAGATTTACCAAAAAATAACAGAACCCTATGTCCAATGTTATCGTCTATTCCTTGTTTACAGATTTTGATATCGACCTATTTAAAGGTGGAAAGCATTATCGTTTATATGATAAATTAGGTTCGCATACGATTGAAGTAGGCAAAACCAAAGGTACCTACTTTGCCGTTTGGGCGCCTTCGGCGAAAGCTATTTCTGTTATTGGCGATTTTAATGGCTGGAACGCTCAAGAACACCCATTAAATGTCCGCTGGGATTCCAGTGGTATCTGGGAAGGTTTTATTCCCAATATTGGCCATGGAGAAAAATACAAATATAAAATTCAATCTAACCATCAGGATATTTGGTCAGAAAAAGCAGATCCCTTTGCCCGGCTGTGCGAGCATCCACCCAAAACGGCATCTGTAATATGGAATGCCGAATACAACTGGAAGGATACTGCTTGGATGGGGTACCGAAAGGAAAAAAATGGACTGGACAGGCCCTATTCGGTTTATGAGGTGCATTTGGGTTCCTGGAAAAAAGATGCCCAAGGAAATTTTTTGACCTACACCCAAATGGCGACAGATTTGGTAAACTATGTAAAGGAAATGGGCTATACGCATATTGAGTTCATGCCTATTATGGAATACCCCTATGATCCCTCTTGGGGCTACCAACTTACGGGATATTTTGCGCCAACCTCCAGATTTGGTACTCCCGAAGAGTTTAAGGCTTTGGTAGATACCTTCCATCAAAATGATATTGGGGTGATTTTAGACTGGGTGCCTTCCCATTTTCCGGAAGATGCACACGGCCTAGGTTATTTTGATGGTTCCCACCTGTACGAACATCCGGACCGGCGCAAAGGCTATCATCAAGATTGGAAAAGCCTCATCTTTAACTATGGTAGAAATGAAGTTAGGGCATTTTTGATCAGTAACGCCTTGTTTTGGTTGGAACAGTTTCATGCAGACGGACTCCGGGTAGATGCTGTTGCCTCTATGCTCTATCTAGATTATTCAAGGGAGGACGGTGAATGGGAGCCCAATATGTACGGTGGCAATGAGAATCTTGACGCTATTTCCTTTATACGCGAACTCAACCAGGAGGTGTACGCAAGTTTTGACGGGGTACAGACCATGGCCGAGGAATCCACCGCATTTACGGGAGTTTCTAAACCTGTGAATATGGGAGGGCTGGGTTTTGGTATGAAATGGATGATGGGCTGGATGCACGATACCTTGGAGTACTTTAAAAAAGAGCCGATTTATAGAAAGCACCACCAAAACGACCTCACGTTTAGTATGACCTATGCGTTTACCGAGAATTTTATGCTGCCTTTTTCGCATGACGAAGTGGTCTACGGTAAGCAATCCCTGGTCTATAGAATGCCAGGAGATGAGTGGCAGCGTTTTGCTAACTTAAGATTACTCTTCGGCTACATGTTTACCCATCCCGGAACCAAGATTATGTTTATGGGCGGCGAATTTGGACAGACGGCGGAGTGGAACTTTCAAAAAAGTCTGGACTGGCATTTATTACAATATGGCGGGCATGCCGGTATACAACAATTTGTGAAGGATTTGAACCATACGTATAAAAACTACCCCGCTTTGTACGAAAAACAGTTTAGTGCGGAGGGCTTCCAATGGATAGATTACGGCGATCACGAAAATTCCGTACTTACCTATATACGAAAAGGACATGATGAAAAGAACGATCTTATCATTGCCTGCAATTTTACACCAATACTTAGGGAGAATTATAGAATCGGAATTCCAAAGAAAGGGAAGCTAAAAGAGATTCTGAACAGTGATGATACAAAATACGGTGGTTCTGGCCATCTTAATCCTACTATAAAAACTTCTGCCCTAGCATGGCACGGTCACTCAAAATCTGTTGAAATTACTATTCCGCCCTTGGGCATTGTCATTTTAAAGTAATTTTTGGTAGCTAAAACGTTATAGTATGCAATTGCTCGGATTATATTTCGTGATTACGGTAGAATATCTTTTTTTTGCTACTTCTTTTAAATTCATTGGATAATGATTACAAATACCGAATTGGAATATAAGGGTAATTTATACCCTAATCATATAGTTGATTTTAAGCAGGATACGGATAAATTGTACTTTACCACCCAGAATGGGGTGGTCTTACAAATCACCATTTTAAGAGGTAGCGTTATCCGTTTCCGATATGCAACGAACCATGTTTTTGAGCCCGATTTTTCTTATGCCATAGACCCAGATGCAACATTGGGGTATAGTACCTTGGAAGTTGTGAAGAACGATACCGAATATATTATTAAAACAGCACGCGTTCATATTCTAGTGGATAGGAAATCCCTCCGAACCCAAATATCCGATTTGGAAGGAAATATCATTAGTGAAGATGAGATAGGCTTCCATTGGGAAGAGAATTACGAATACGGGGGTAATACCGTAAAAATGAGTAAAATTACCCAGACCGGCGAGAGTTTTTACGGCATGGGCGACAAGGCTACCCATAGTAATCTTAAAGGTAAACGGGTAGAGAATTGGGTAACGGACCAATACGCATACGGTAAGGACCAAGATCCTTTATATAAAGCGATTCCCTTTTATACAGGACTTCACAAGGGGCGTGCCTATGGCATTTTCTTTGATAACAGTTTTAAAAGTCATTTCGATTTTTCTCACGAACGCAGGAACACTACTAGCTTTTGGGCAGATGGTGGCGATATGAACTACTATTTCTTTTTCGGTCCAGAGATGTCCAAAGTAGTCTCCGCATACTCCAATTTAACGGGTACGCCAGAGCTTCCGCCAATGTGGGCCTTGGGTTTTCATCAATCTAAATGGAGCTATTACCCGGAAAGTAATGTTAAGGATATCGCGAAACAGTTTAGAGATCAGAAGATACCATGTGACGCCATTTATTTGGATATTGATTATATGGACGGCTTTCGATGCTTTACCTGGGACAAAAAACTTTTCCCCGACCCAAAGCGTATGATCAAGGAATTGGAGGCGGATGGCTTTAAGACCGTGGTCATTATCGATCCAGGTATTAAGATAGACAGGAATTATTGGGTGTATAAGGAGGCCTTGAAAAAAGGCTATTTCTGTAGAAGGGGAGATGGTCCCCTAATGAGCGGAAAGGTATGGCCGGGCGAATGTAATTTTCCCGATTTTACCAATCCTAAAGTACGGGAATGGTGGGGAGAATTGTATAAGGAATTTATGTCGGACCTTGGGGTGCATGCCGTCTGGAACGATATGAACGAGCCTGCAGTTATGGAGGTACCCTCCAAAACAGCTCCTTTGGATACGAGACACGATTATGACGGTCATCCCTGTACACACAGAAAGGCACATAATGTTTACGGAATGCAAATGGTTCGCGCTACCTACGAGGGCGTTAAAAAATATGTATATCCGAAAAGGCCATTTGTAATCACAAGGGCGGCCTATGCGGGTACGCAGCGCTATTCCTCAACATGGACAGGCGATAATGTGGCTACATGGGAGCATCTTTGGATAGCGAACGTACAGATGCAGCGCATGTGTATGAGCGGCTATTCCTTTGTAGGTTCGGATATTGGCGGCTTTGCGGAACAACCCAATGGAGAGTTGTTTGCCAGATGGGTGCAATTGGGAATCTTTCATCCCTTTTGTAGAGTGCATTCTAGCGGAGATCACGGAGATCAAGAACCTTGGTCCTTTGGTTCAGAGGTTACCGATATTGTGCGTAAGTTCATAGAAATACGCTATCAATTGTTACCTTATTTATATACCATGTTCTACAAGTATAGCAAGGAACAAAAACCAATGTTACAGTCGTTGGTGCTATTTGATCAAGAGGATGTGCAGACCCATTTTAGAACCGATGAATTTATTTTTGGGGAGCAAATACTGGTCTGTCCCATACAGGAACCTAACGCCCATGGCAGAAGAATGTATATCCCTAGAGGGAGATGGTACGATTTTTGGTCTGGTGCGGTACTAGAAGGGGGAAAAGAATGTTGGGTCGCTGCGGATTTGGATGTTATGCCCATTTTTATCAAAGAAGGTGCCATCATACCAAAATATCCTGTTCAGCAATATGTAGGTGAGTTAAAGATTAAAGAACTTGTTTTGGATACCTATTATAAAATGGGAACCGAATCCTCTGAAGTCTATGAAGATGCCCAGGATGGCTATGATTATAAGAAAGGAAGGTATTCCCTTAGAAATTTTAAGTTTACAGGAAAGCAAAATACCATTACCGTGCAGCAGTTTAAGCAGGGCGACTTTTTAACGGAATATGAAACCTTAAAGTTCAATTTTTACGGCCTTCCGTTTACAATCCATAAAATTATGGTGGATAATGAGGAGGTAGATATAAAATCGGTAAAACCAAATGGAGCAGCATGTTTGTTTATCGATAAAAACTTTACCGTTTTGCACGTTACTGGAAAGTAATAATTTTGTAATTTTCCATAACTAAACACTATTAACATGAAAAAATTAGTACTAATAACATTCCTGTTTTTGGGCGTTTCGGGGTGCAAGGTAAACCCTTTCACGGGCCAAAACACATTTAACATGTACAAGAATAGTCAGTTATTTCCTGCTGCCTTTGCGCAATACGACCAGTTTTTGGGTGAAAACAAGATAATAACAGGAACTTCGGAAGCCTATATGATCACTAGGGTAGGGCAGCGTATTTCTTCTGCGGCAGAACGTTGGTTAACGGCAAATGGTTATCCCGGTTATCTAAGTGATTATAAATGGGAATATAACCTAGTAGACGATAAGACAGTCAACGCTTGGTGCATGCCAGGTGGCAAAATTGTTTTTTATACCGGCATTCTTCCCATTACACAGACCGAAACCGGCGTAGCCGTGGTTATGGGCCATGAGGTGGCACATGCTTTGGCCGATCATGGTGCGCAGCGTATGAGTGCGGGTACCTTACAACAGGTAGGTGCGGTAGGCGTGGCAGTGGCTACGAGCGGTAAAAGTGCAGAAACCCAAAATGCTTGGATGCAGGCCTATGGTATGGGGACTTCTGTAGGTGGCATGTTGCCGTTTAGCCGAAGTCATGAGACCGAGGCCGATCGTATTGGCTTACAGATTATGGCAATTGCAGGATATGACCCCTATGAAGCAGCGGAGTTGTGGCAACGAATGAAGGCAAATAGTGGGGGAGAGGCACCACCGGAGTTTATGAGTACCCACCCTTCCAACGATACCAGAATCAATAATTTGACAGCTTGGGCGCCCGAAGCAGCCGCAGAAGCCGCAAAATTCGGGGTAACCAAATTTCAGTAAAATCTAGTACCAGTTTTATCGTATATTGGGAGCCGTTCGTAAGTTAAGAGCGGCTCTTATTTTTTATAGTATGACCAAAACCATAGCAGCCAAGGGTAGTGAAAAATTGTTGAATGCATGGGCCTTTTACGACTGGGCAAATTCGGTTTACACCCTTACCATAGCATCCTCTATTTTCCCTATTTTTTATTCCTCCCTATTTACCGCGGATAATCAGCTGGTTAGTGCTTTCGGCTTTGATATGAAGCCCACTGTGCTAATAGAAATAGTAACTGCTTTTACCTTCTTGGTAGTAGCGGTATGTTCTCCAATTTTATCAGGTATTGCAGATTATGTAGGGAACAAAAAGACGTTCATGAAATTTTTTTGTTACCTCGGCAGTACAGGTTGTATTGGCCTATATTGGTTTAGTTTGGATTATATTCATTTGAGCATTCTTTTCTATTTTATGGGGCTGATCGGCTATTGGGGCAGCCTCGTATTTTATAATTCCTACTTGCCCGATATCGCTTTTGAGGAACAGCAGGATCGCATAAGTGCCAAAGGCTTTTCCATGGGATATATTGGCAGCGTATTACTACTGCTCGTCAACCTGGCCATGGTGATGAATCCGCAATGGTTCGGATTTGATATTGGCACTACGGAGGCAGAACTGAACGGTGCCAAATTTGAGGCTATGAAAATTTCATTTATTACGGTGGGGCTATGGTGGATACTTTTTAGTCAATATACCTTTCATGTGCTTCCAAAAGGAGCAAGTAAAGTGCATAAAGTTACAAAAGATGTTGTCTTCAATGGGTTTCGTGAATTGCGTTCTGTATGGGAGCAATTGAAGCTCAATTTGCCTTTAAAACGTTATTTGACAGCGTTTTTTGTTTTCAGTATGGCGGTGCAGACCATTATGTTAATGGCTGTTTATTTTGGCGAAAAGGAAATTTCTTGGGCCAACGATAGTGAAAAGACAACGGGATTGATCATGAGTATTCTGGTCATCCAACTAGTGGCTGTTCTAGGAGCTATGGTAACATCTAGGGCATCGGCCAGATTTGGTAACATTAAAACGCTGATCGTTGTTAACGCCATTTGGTTGTGCCTTTGTTTCTATGCCTATTTTATGCAATCGCCCATGCAGTTTTATATTGCTGCTGGATTCGTAGGTCTTGTGATGGGTGGCGTGCAGGCCTTGGCACGATCCACGTATTCCAAATATTTACCCGATACTGAAGATACTACCTCCTACTTTAGTTTTTATGACGTTGCCGAGAAAATAGGTATCGTTATCGGTATGGTCATTTTTGCCGTGGTAGACCATGTAAGTAGTATGCGCTATGCCATACTCTTCCTTTTCCTATTCTTTTTGGCCGGTATTTTATTGCTGCTTAGGGTGCCAAATAAAAAGTCCCCTTTAAAAAGGGACTTTTCTAGTTGATGCTTGTTCGCTGTTCTAATCTTAAATTGGATATCATTCCCCGAAGTTTACCTCATTCGTTTCAATAGTTCCGGCGGTTTTGCCGGACACGAATTTTACCAATTGAAACCAATAATTAGTATTGGAATTTGGAATTTATTTTTTGGAATTTTAATCTCCCTCGGTAATTTACTATTATCCTTTAGAAATATCTCCCGACCCCGCGGTTTTGGTGTCCACTTTTTCTGGATTTCCCCTGTAGGTAATATCCCCTGAACCGGAAACCCTTGCTTTAAGCATTTTGTTCGCCGTTACTTTGATATCCGCCGATCCGGAAATCGTGGCGTCCACATTATCGGCCTCCAAATCAAAAGCCTTGATATCTCCACTGCCGGAAATAGTGGCCGAAAAGTCGGTCGTACTACCGCTAAGATTAATATCCCCCGAACCCGACATGCTTGCACTTACCGCATTGCTTTCGACATCTAAGGTAATATCGCCCGAGCCGGACATCGTGGTATCCAATTTTTCGGATTTGATTCTTGTTTTACCCACTATGTCGCCGGAGCCGGACAAGGAAATGGAGCTTACGTTTTCTACGGGAACCGTTATACGTATACCGCTATTCCAGTTAGAAGGCTTCAGGTCTACATTGTTTTCTGTTTTAATGATTAGTTTTCCGTTTTTGACCTCGGTGGTGATATACTCCAAAAGATTGGATTCCCCTTCCAAGGTCAATTGGCCTTCTTTCCCATCTACCAGATCCACATCAAACCAACCGGAAACTGCTATACCATCATAATCTGACGTAGATCTTTCGATGGTTACTGTTTCTCCGTTTCCTTTTACTTTTTTGCCCCATTGTGCGGAACAGGATGCTGTGATGGCCAATAAAAGTACTGTTACTGCTGCTTTTTTCATTTTGTTTGTGTTTAGTGATCCGCTTTAGGGAGGATCAGGTTGTTATTGTTTTTTGGTAAAGCTAATGCCTCCGTAATCGCTGCTTAAAGTGATTTTATTACCACTATTACTGCTACCATAGTAGCCTTCATAATGTTTGGAGTTGGATTTTTCTGTACTGATATTTATTTCAAAATCTTCCTTTCCGCTTACCCCGGAATAGCTGGTGGTGATATCAAAATTAAAATGATAATTGGCGTTGTAGCCTATTTTAATGCCCGTATAGTCGGTTCTTATGGTAATGTCCCCTGCATCTTCGGCAAGCTCATCGATTTTGATGCTTCCATAATCCGCATCTATGTTTACATTGCCATAGATTCTGCCCAATCTAATGGTTATGTAATCCCCGTTTCCTTCTATGTTATTGGCTTCCCCGACTTCCAGGGTGCCATAATCGCTTATATAGTCCAAATTATCCATTTTTTCTATGGTCGCATTTGTGTAATCTGTGCGGATGGTTAAATTGCCTGCCTTTTCAATCGTAAAACTAGAATAATCGGCCTTTATATCTCCACTATTCATATAGCCAATGGTAGATTTGGAGGTGTAATCAAAGTTGAGCTGATTGTTTCTGCCGTAGAGTCCACCAATTTCCAATCGTCCATAGTCACAGTTTATTTTTGCATGGCCGTCTATTCGATCTAGGATAATATTTCCGTAATCGTTGTCTAAGTTTACACTATTCTTTATGGGAACTTTTATCGTGTAGTTAATTTGCATGTTCACATTGTTGTTGTTGGTCCAATACAAGCCCCAACCATTACTTCCTTTGTTGAAAATTGTTTCGGCGGATACTCTTTCCTTGCTGGCTTCAAAATCAACAGAAATCTCATCTAATTTCTTCTGGACCTTATCCTCGTTGTTTCCATTGGTTTTTATATGCACCTCAATAACGATCCGGTTTTCGTTCCAAGAGGTAATGGTAAGGTTGCCGTAGTTGTTGTTTACTTTTAGCAGCGCGTCCGAGTTTACGTTAAACTCTTTTTTAATCGTTTTTTCCTTGGTATATCTTCCATCAAAATCATTTGGGTTCGCCAGCAAAAATGCCGGACTCAGCACCAGTAGGAGTAGGGTATATTTAAAGAGTATAGTTCGCATCAGTATATTTTTTAAGATCTTTAATAGTTTCAATTTGTTCTAGAACGTAGTTTAAGAGGTCAATTCTGGTCTGAAAATTGGTGATCATCGCGCTAAGTATCATTTTGTTGTTTCCGCCGTTCAGTACTTCTTTTTCAAGTTCTGTATAATCGGCTTCCAAGTTTGTGAGCTGTACCATGGCGTCGGTAATGATTCTTTGTGTTTCCGGACTGCTTTTGGCCTGCAGTTCCCTTACTTGTTGTTGAACAAGGTTGGAAAAATAGAACTGGGTGTTGGAAACTTCAGGGGATATTTTGGCTACTTGCTCCTCCAGCGTGGGATTATTTTGGAACAGTCCTATACCCATACCGACCAAGACTGCAAAAGAGGCCGCTATGGACAAGGGTTTCCACCAAGTTATTTTTTTGGGCGTTAAGGCCAAAGTGTCCTTGGAGGCATTCAATTTGCTCAAAAACCGTTCGTGATGCCCCTTTTCAGGTTCTTTTAGGTCAAAAGAGTCCTGTAGGTTGCCGAACAATTCTTTTATAATATCTTTTTCCATTAGTCCGTAAGTATTAGTTGCCGCCTTAAACTTTCCTTTGCGCGGGATATGGTAGTCCTGCAATTGGCGTAACTGATGTTCATGATGGTACAGATTTCGTCATAATCATATCCTTCAATTAAATGTAAGGTCAAGGAAATTCTGTAATTATCTTTTAATCGATTCATGGTTTCCATCACTTTTTGAGCCTTTTGTTCCGTAAACACATGATTCGAAGCAATTCCGTCATTATCCTCGACCTTATAAAGTAGTTCATCCAATGCAACCTCGTTTTTTTTCCGTTTCTTTTTGTAATGATAAATACTGTTGTTTATCACAATGCGTTTTAACCAGGCCCCAAAGCTTACTTCTCCCTTAAATGTGTACAATTTGGTAAAAGCGTTCAAAAAAGATTCCTGCATTACATCCTCGGCTTCGGCGCTATCCTTCACGATACGCACGGCCGTGTTGTACATGGCCCTGTAATACCTATTATAAAGGTCTAATTGCGCAACTTGGTTTCCTTGCATGCACAATTGCAATAGGGCATCAATATGTACTTCTTTTTGGCTCAAAAAAGTGATTGGTTTGTCTTATAGATGACGGAAGTTACGGATTGTTACAGTTTGTGGTAAAAGAATTGAATTTAATTCGAAATATACGCTCGCGGTGAGAAATGTAACTAGCCAGGCTTAATTTGGGTTGAGGTTGGCACAAGAATTGAATTAGGGGAGTAGAGCATAGTCCTTACCTTTATAATACGAGGTAATTAGAGGCCTAACAGTCTATTTGATTTAATTTGAAACTAATTTTTCTGCCACTTGTGTGACAGAATGACCGATATATACTACATGGGAGATCCTAAATTTACAAATTTTGACAACATGTCCTTTCAAGCAATAGATGAAGAAGCTGAGTTGATCCCTTTGCTAACTGCGGAGGATGAGGAACAAATGAACGACGAGAAATTACCCGAGACGCTACCCATACTTCCCTTGCGAAATACCGTTTTGTTTCCGGGTGTAGTCATTCCCATTACTGCCGGCCGGGATTCGTCTATTCAATTGATAAAGGATGCCAATAACGGCAGCAAGGTCATCGGGGTAGTTTCCCAAAAAGATGAGGAGACAGAGAATCCCGATATAAAGGATATAAACACCTTGGGCACCGTAGCACGTATTTTAAGGGTTTTGCAAATGCCGGATGGCAATACTACCGTGATCATACAAGGAAAAAAGCGATTTGAAATTGCGGAGGTATTGACTAAAAAACCATATTTTACGGCTACCGTCCGTGAAACTGCGGAACTGAGGCCAGACAAGAACAGCGGGGAATTTATTGCCATTATAGAATCGATCAAGGATTTGGCGCTTAAGATCATTAAGGACAACCCCAACATTCCTAGTGAAGCCTCTTTTGCCATTAAGAACATCCAAAGCGATTCTTTCCTCATCAACTTTGTGTCGTCCAATCTAAATTTGGATGTGAAGGCAAAGCAAGATCTTTTGGAGATCGGCGACCTTCAGGAGCGTGCTTTGGCTACCCTAAAGTATATGAACGTGGAGATGCAGAAGTTAGAGCTGAAGAACGATATACAGTCTAAAGTACGCAGTGATCTGGACCAGCAGCAGCGCGAATATTTTTTACATCAACAAATGAAGACCATTCAAGAAGAATTGGGCGGTGTTTCTTATGATGATGAGTTGGAGGAAATGCGGGTAAAGGCCAAGAAAAAGAAATGGGGCAAAAAGGTTAAGGAGCATTTTACCAAGGAACTGGCCAAAATGCAGCGTATGAATCCGCAGGTGGCGGAATATTCCATTCAGCGTAACTATTTGGATTTGTTTTTGGATTTGCCTTGGAACCAATTTTCTAAGGATAAATTCGATTTAAAACGGGCCGAACGCATTTTAGACCGTGACCATTATGGTTTAGAAGATGTGAAACGAAGGATAATAGAGTATTTGGCTGTATTGAAGCTGCGTAACGATATGAAATCTCCTATTCTTTGTTTGTACGGACCTCCGGGAGTTGGAAAAACATCCTTAGGTAAATCCGTTGCCGAAGCATTAGGTAGGGAATACGTCCGTATTTCTTTAGGTGGATTACGGGACGAGGCCGAAATACGCGGCCATCGTAAAACCTATATCGGTGCCATGCCCGGTAGAATCATACAAAGCCTTAAAAAGGCTGGGACTTCAAATCCGGTTTTTATCTTGGATGAAATAGATAAGCTTTCCAGCAGTAACCAGGGCGACCCGTCCTCTGCCATGTTGGAGGTGCTGGATCCGGAGCAGAACAACGAGTTTTACGATAATTTCTTGGAAATGGGCTACGACCTCTCCAAGGTTATGTTTATCGCCACGGCAAACAATTTAGGAGGCATACAGCCCGCTTTACTAGACCGTATGGAGATTATAAATGTAACAGGGTATACCATTGAGGAGAAAGTTGAAATAGCCAAAAAGCATTTATTGCCTAAACAATTAAAGGAACATGGCTTGGATGCTTCCCACTTAAAAATCGGAAAGCCCCAGCTAGAAAAAATAGTAGAAGGTTATACCCGTGAATCTGGCGTTCGTTTACTGGAAAAACAAATTGCCAAAATGGTGCGCTACGCCGCCAAGTCTATTGCCATTGAGGAGGAGTATGAGATAAAAGTGAGCAACGAGATTGTCGAAAAGGTATTGGGTGCGCCCAGAATGGAGCGCGACAAGTATGAGAACAATGATGTGGCAGGGGTGGTTACAGGTTTGGCGTGGACCAGTGTAGGTGGCGATATTTTGTTCATTGAGTCCATCTTGTCCAAAGGAAAAGGAAACCTCACCATAACGGGTAACCTGGGTAAGGTTATGAAAGAATCTGCGACGATTGCGATGGAATATATTAAATCCAATGCAGAGCGTTTTGGTTTGGATGCGGAAATCTTTGAAAAGTATAATGTACATATTCACGTTCCCGAGGGTGCAACACCGAAAGACGGCCCAAGTGCCGGTGTGACCATGTTAACGTCCTTAATTTCTTTGTTTACACAAAGAAGGGTAAAGAAGAGCTTGGCCATGACAGGGGAAATTACCTTGCGGGGAAAAGTACTTCCTGTAGGCGGAATCAAGGAAAAGATCTTGGCGGCAAAACGTGCTAAAATAAAAGAAATTATACTTTGTGCCGATAATGAGCGCGATATCAAAGAAATCAAGGCGGATTACCTTAAAGGACTAACCTTTCATTATGTGAAGGATATGCACGAGGTGATAGATATCGCCTTATTGGACGCCAAAGTGAAGAACGCAAAGAAACTTTAAGACCATTATTCTTGTTATCTTTAATCCAATGAAAAATATAACGATAGCTTTAGACGGTTTTTCATCTACAGGAAAAAGTACCTTGGCCAAGCAATTGGCAAAATCCTTGGGGTATGTGTATGTGGATACCGGTGCCATGTACCGCGCCGTAACCTTATTTGCCATGGAAAATGGATTTATTGGTGGGGATTCTGAAAATATGGAAGGTTTAGTAGGCGAACTTTCTAAAATTGAACTGAATTTTGTATTTAACGAAACCTTAGGTTTCTCTGAAATGTACTTGAACGGTACTAATGTGGAACGGGAAATCAGAAAGATGGAAGTTTCTAAGAATGTAAGTCGGATTGCAGAAATTCAACAAGTTCGAATTAAGTTGGTAGACCTACAACAGCAAATGGGAAAAGGTAAAGGTATTGTCATGGACGGTCGTGATATTGGATCGGTAGTTTTTCCCGATGCCGAGTTAAAAATATTTATGACGGCATCCCCGGAAAAAAGAGCCTACAGAAGATATAAGGAACTGTTGGATAGGGGGGAGACTGTTACCTATAAAGAAGTACTTGAAAATGTGGAGAAACGGGATTATATAGATTCCCATAGGGAGTTTTCTCCGTTGACCAAGGCAAAGGATGCCATTGAGTTCGACAATAGCGATATGGGTCTAAAGGAACAGTTTGAGCGTATTCATAACTTTGCCCTTAGGGTTATAGAGAAGCAGACATAGTGAGTTTGCCAATTTTTGTGCTCAACCGCAGAAGCCCAAGCCATATAAAATAAAAATGCCACTGATTCTTCAGCGGCATTTTTTAGTTTTCGTCTAACGTCTAACGTCTAACGTCTAACGTCTAACGTCTAACGTCTAACGTCTAACGTCTAACGTCTAACGTCTAACGTCTAACTATGGATTTGGAATAACCAAAACCTGATCTGGATGAATAACATCCGGATTCTTAAGGATATTGGTATTGGCTTCAAAGATTTTCTTGTACTTCATGGCATCACCATAATAGTGCTTTGCTATTTTGCTTAGAGATTCTCCGACTGCTACGGTATGTCTGTGGTAAACAGAGTCATCCGAAACGGTAATGTTTGCTTTTATGTCAGCCGGACTTTCACCTCCAATGGCTTTGATTTTATCCCAAAGTACATCTTTTTCATAAGGCGTATTGGCCTCGCCTTTAATTTTAAGAACATTTCCTTCTTCGGTAACATCTCCATTTTTAATTCCCAATTGCTCACCAAGATCTAGAACCCCTTGGTATTTTGCTTTAACACTCATAATAGTATATTTAACGGTTAATATTGCCTCCGAAAGATACTGCTATTTGTAGCAATTGTACTCAAAAAAATGGGAAACCCTACATCATTTTTAAGGCTAGATAAAATACTGTTTGTAATTAAGGATAAATGTTGTAGTTTTGCACACCTTTTTTACGGCATTGCCTAGAGCGAAAAAGGAACTAAAAAATAATAATATAACAACTTCTACGATAGTCGTTTAGCTCTTAAAATAATCGCAGAATACAAATTTTAAGCTATATAATGGCTGAAGAAAAAAATGTAGCCGAAGCGGCAGAAACCGCAATGGCACCTCCAGAAACTACAGAAGTAGTTCAAGAAACAAAAGAACAGGCTCCTGTTCAAGACCCTAAGGAATTTTTAGAAAACTTTAATTGGGAGAAGTACGAGCAAGGAATTGAGCGTGTTGATGAATCCATGCTTAAGGAATTCGAGAAATTGGTAGCGGAGAACTTTGTAGATACCGCCGATGAGGAAGTAGTTACGGGAACGGTCGTTTACATTACCGATAGGGAGGCGATAATTGATATTAACGCAAAATCCGAAGGTGTAATTTCCTTGAACGAATTCCGTTACAACCCTAATCTTAAGGTTGGTGACAAAGTAGAGGTTCTTATCGATATCCGTGAGGATAAAAGTGGCCAATTGGTGCTTTCGCACAGAAAGGCGCGCACTATCATGGCTTGGGACCGCGTAAATGCTGCTCATGACAAGGAAGAAATTGTTAGTGGTTTTGTGAAATGCAGAACTAAAGGTGGTATGATCGTTGATGTTTTTGGAATCGAGGCATTCTTGCCAGGTTCTCAAATCGATGTGAAGCCTATTCGCGATTACGATCAGTACGTAAATAAGACCATGGAATTTAAGGTAGTGAAAATCAACCATGAGTTCAAAAACGTAGTAGTTTCCCATAAAGCACTTATTGAGGCCGATATTGAGGAGCAGAAAAAAGAAATCATCAGTCAACTAGAAAAAGGACAGGTATTGGAAGGTGTTGTTAAAAACATTACTTCTTACGGTGTGTTCATTGATCTTGGTGGCGTTGATGGTCTTGTTCACATAACGGACCTTTCTTGGAGCAGGATCAATCACCCGAACGAGGTGGTAGAACTGGACCAAAAATTAAATGTTGTTATTCTTGATTTTGATGAGAATAAATCTAGGATCCAATTGGGTCTTAAGCAACTGGAGAAACATCCTTGGGAAGCCCTTAGCGATGAGATCAAGATTGGTGATAAAGTAAAAGGTAAAGTAGTCGTTATTGCTGATTACGGTGCATTTATCGAAGTTGTAGAAGGTGTAGAAGGATTGATCCACGTTTCTGAAATGTCTTGGTCTACGCACTTGCGTTCTGCCCAGGATTTTGTAAAAGTAGGTGATGAGGTAGAAGCGGTCGTATTGACCTTGGACCGTGAAGATCGTAAGATGTCTTTAGGTATCAAGCAATTGACTCCAGACCCTTGGACGGACATTACTTCTAAATACCCTGTAGGCTCTAAGCATACTGGTATCGTTAGAAACTTTACCAATTTTGGTGTATTTGTAGAATTGGAAGAAGGTATCGATGGTTTGATCTATATCTCAGACCTTTCTTGGACCAAAAAAGTCAAGCATCCATCTGAATTTACCAACGTTGGTGATACTTTGGATGTAGAAGTTTTGGAGTTGGATGTTGATGGGCGTAAACTAAGTCTAGGTCATAAACAAACAACAGTTAATCCTTGGGATAAATACGAAAAGGAATTTGCCTTAGATACCGTTCATACCGGTACTATTAGCGAAATTGTAGATAAAGGTGCTACGATAGACTTTAACGAGGATATTACAGCATTTGTTCCGCAACGTCATTTAGAGAAGGAAGATGGTAAGAAACTAGTTAAGGGCGATGAAGCTGAATTCAAGATCATTGAATTCAACAAGGACTTCAAACGCGTGGTAGCCAGCCATACTTCAATCTTTAGGGAGGAAGAGCAACGTAACGTAAAGGCAGCTGTCAAAAGACAAGCGGCAAGTGCGGAAGAAGCCAAACCAACCTTAGGAGATGCAAACGATGCGTTACAAGCCTTAAAGGATAAAATGGAAGCAGCTGATTCTAAAAAGAAGAAGTAAGCTTTTTATTTTTACCATATTAAGAGCCCCGACCATTTTTGGTCGGGGCTTTTTTATTGATAAAACTCTGTTTTAAATTTCATTATTTAGGCACTATGGCAACGAGTTTAAAGTAGTTGGTCGTGCTAATCTCGCCTCTTGTGCTGTCCGGGAATTTCTGGAGTTTCAGCATCTAGCGGGATATCGGATATTTAAGTTATAATGCCATGAAGCTTGCTTCCATACCTTAGGGATTTTTTTCCTTGAAATGCCCTGCTGGGTTTACCCTCCTGAATATTGGGCATCTTAAGTTTTTGTTATTCCACTACCTCTATATCGTATAGCCCGTTCACAGGCCTCCCGTCATCGGTAATCCCTTCTACTTTTACCAAAAATTCTCCGGTGGTATCCCCGGTAAAAAAATCGACGGTCGATGTTCCTTCATTGTTGAAGCCGAGTTCCGGTTTCCAATACAGGGTAGTGCGGTAATCGGGTTTCTCCGGGTCTTCCCTGGTATAGTCCGGTGTATAGAATTCCCGTGTTTTGTAAAAACCGGGTATCTTGAACACTGCAATGCCGGGAGATTCTTCTACCACCGAGAGGTCCGTGTCAATATTTGGGTTGGTGTACACTCCTATAACACCATTAGCGCCTCGACTTCCCCAAAAGGCAGTGTCCGAACCATAAACTACATCTATAAAACTGACCTCAAGTGCTCTTAGTTGTTGTAGAAGGAAAATATCTGACTCCACACCGTTTACAAGAACCAATGGGGCCGTGCCCGCCTCGAAAGATTGTCCCATACCATTAATTCTAATTTCTTGGCGCGGATATGCACCGCTAACTATAATTCCGGGCATTCTCTGCAAGAGATCCATTGCGCTCAAGGCCTCGCTTCCTGAAACATCCTCTGTGAAAACGCGCCTAGAGAATAGGGTTCTGGTTAATGCCGATGTAGGATTTGCTTCAAGAGATATTTGGGTTCTTGTCTTTTTCTTTTCCGTTACGATGACTTCATCCAATTGGGTCACTTTTGTAGGATCGTACTTAAAATCGTTGACTTTTTTCAGGTATTCCTCCTTCAGGTATTCCTGACTAAGTTCAACGGTACTGCGGTCGGTACGCTCTGTCCTTTTTAGTTTTGAGGCTAGTTTTTGGTCCTGTTCGTTCAAAAAGATAGAAAAGTTCTTTCGTTTGTAGTCGAATTTAGGCAGGGAATCATAGGCCTCCACGGTTGCGTCCATGCTTTCGGTGAAATAAAAAGGCCCGAAAACGAACTCGCCCTGGGCGTTGGTCTCCTTTTTGGAATTGATAAGCTCGGGACCGTACAGGTTCAACGTGGCAAGGGTCTGTTTGGTCTGGAACGGGCTCTTGAACTTGGTGGTCCTACCGGTGACCATAATGCCTTTTTCAGGGGCATATTCCGGGATCTTGCTTACATTTTTGGAAAGCATGTCCTTCCAAACGAACCTTCTCCAGCCATGGGTAAGCATCAGCGCGTCCAATAAGAATTTACGTTGCTTGGAATCCTCCGCGAAGAAAAAATCTGGGTTCTCCACACTGCCGCCCAGATCGGAATCCAACAACAGCCAGCTTCTTATATTATTAGACCCTCCTTTACTTCCGTTCTTGGAAACGACGCCCATGGAGAAATCCCCTTTCAGGGGTTCGCCCTCTTCATCGGTCAGGGCCATATCCAGGTTCACCCTGTCGCGAAGGCCAAAGGTCTTTTTTGGTGCGGTAATGGTCAAACGGGCATCGTTTTCTGGATTGTCTATAAAGACGAGCCGTTCGCTTATGGGCTCGCCATCACCGGAAAAGAGGGTAAACTGCGCGACCCCGTCCTGAAGTTCCCCGGTGTATATTTTGGTGGCGTAGGACGCATTGTCCTCGGAGCTGCCGATCCGTTTGAAAATTAGGTCGCCCCTTAAATGGCCTACCAGCAAGGTGCCTTCAAGGCCTTTATCGGTCGTGCTCGCCACTTGCACCAAAACATGGTCCTCCCGGTTCTTAAGGCTTAATATATAACCGGAGGACAACGCCTCGGGCAATGGGAATTTCTGTTCGGTTCCCTTAAAAATGACGCTTGCATAATACTGCTCCCCCTGCAAAGGGACAAAACCGACACTTCCCAGGCCGAATTCAAAGCTCTCGAAAGGTTCTACGATCTCATCTTTTGAATTTTTGATATAACCCTTTAGCGCTACCCCGTTACCTTTGGCATCAAGTACTTCGAGCCCCATGGTACCGGGTAAGCCTTTTACGAGGTGGCCTCCTTCGGGGAAGAATTTGATATCCGGTTTGCCGAACATGGCATTGTCTGTATTCCGTTCAAAACCCCGAAGGGACTTTGCCAGGGGAACCTGTTCCGCGCTCAGCCCTGTGCGGATCTCCTGAACGAAAATGGGCATACTTTTCTCGAAAACGACCGGATCGGCATCATTGAGCATGTATTTGGTATAGGAACGCAGGGTATACTCACCTTGTGCGATGTTATCATCGATTTGTAT
>Ga0075108_10000252_pt1 | contig 32765 bp, 28 predicted proteins | sample AntAceMetag02UK1_FD_69797 | JGI IMG/M metagenome (GOLD analysis project Ga0075108, IMG submission 69797) | Saline lake microbial communities from Ace Lake, Antarctica - Antarctic Ace Lake Metagenome 02UK1 | ecosystem: Environmental > Aquatic > Non-marine Saline and Alkaline > Saline | place...
GTTTTGGCCCTAGGGCCAAAACTAGGGTTCCGGCTTTTTTACAACAGCAAGCTGTTGCGTTTATTAGTTGAATCTAAGAAGCAATGACCGGCAAAAAGGTAAAAATAATACTAGATACATCGGGTACTGCGCTTAGGGAAGCCCTGAAAGAAAATGTGTACTTGATAAAACCAAACCAACGTGAGTTGGCCCAGTTGGCCGAATCCGATTTCTTGTCAAGTGAAGAACAGGAAGCATTTGCCTTAGAATTGATAAAGTCACGGAAGGCAAAATATGTAGTAGTGTCACTAGGTGCAAGAGGAGCCTTTATAGCATCAGAGGAAGGTATTCATTACCAGGCCACTCCATCCATCATCGCAAAAAGTACCATAGGTGCGGGAGATAGTATGGTTGCCGGACTGGTTTACGGGACCATAAATAAGTGTACTGCCAAAACAATGCTAAAATGGGGTGTTGCCTGTGGTGTTGCGACTACGATGAGCGAAGGGACGAATCTAGCGTCTATTGAAAATATTAAAAATATTTTTGGAATTCTCAATGATAAACCTCCTATCGCGTTATAAAAACCAAAGTTTGTGTTTATGAGACGAAAAAGTCACACGAACTTCTCGATTTCTATTTCAAGAAGCATGGTGGACATAAAAAATAACGAAACGACCTGACCAAAATGAATTGAATAGTATTTACCGATACTTTATATTGTAAGTATTTATTAATGAAGCACTTAAAATCGAACTAAATTGCTTTGATTATTTATTGACAATTTACGTATTATTGTGAAAATATGTAAACTGCCATCTATCTTAGCATATAGGATACGACGAAATATTTAAAAAATAGACCATGAAAAAATTAGTTAACTATCTTTTACAGGGCATACTTTATATAGCCCCTTTGGGCATAACCATTTATATTATATATACGGTTTTTAATTTTATAGATGGTAAGGTGCAAAAATTGATTTTACAGTTTTTTGATTTCAAAATCCCTGGCTTGGGTTTGGTCACCTTAGTATTATTTTTAATAGTGATAGGCTTTTTGGGCAGGACCATTATTGCCCGACCTTTAAAACTGATCTTCAGAAAAACCATTGATAGGGTGCCGTTGCTACGATTCGTATATTCCGCCTTAAATGACCTCTTTTCCGCATTTGTGGGAAAAGAAAAGAAGTTCAACCAGCCGGTTTTGGTAAAGGTAAACCTGAACTCCGATTTGGAAAAACTAGGTTTTATTACCGAAGAAAATTTGGAACTGTTGGACGAAAAGGAAAAGGTTGCCGTCTACTTCCCCCATTCCTATAATTTCTCTGGAGAATTATTTATTGTTCCAAAAGTAAATATCAAAATACTCGACATTCCCTCGACCGATGTAATGAAGTTCATTATTTCTGCCGGACTCAGCGGTTGGGAAAAATCATAGAACTGGCATGAGAAGCCAGCGTATTTTTTCTGTTCGAATGTCTAGGTACAAGTAAAGTTTATAGCAAAGTTTAACGGAATATCATTTCTATTCGTGCAGCACGGAGAAGGGGATTTCCATATGATAATTAATTTCCTCTACCGTGGATTTGAATAATATGCGATCAAAAAAGTTGAGGTTTTCCGAGACCATGGTAATCATGTCAATACTCTCTGCAAAATATTGAACAGCAGATGCCAACTTCGTATTTGTCATGGTATGAAAACTATGCTCAAAATCTTTAAGGTAATCGCTCAAAAACTTTTTGTTCTTCTTTTGCTCCGGGCTTAAGCGGAAGTTTTTCTATCCGTTTTAATAGTTCTTGCAAATCGTCCTCACTTTCTTTTAGCATGCTCTTGCTTAGTTTTTCTTGGTTGGAACGAACGGAGGCTTGCGCACCGGTATATGACGGTATTCGATTTACCGTAAAGAGGTAAAAGGTACATTTGATTTTTCTGAACATAGATAGTCCATACTGTATGGCATTCCATGAATTTTCAGAAAAATCGGTTGGCAATAGAATGTGTTTCATGACCATTTTGAATTTAGCGTGATAATGTCCACAAATAAATTGTAAAAAAATTTTGGCACATGATATCCGTCAGTTATCAAAGCCACATTTTTGAAGGGATAGTTTGCAGGTCAACAGGCATTTGAGAGTCATTTCTAATGCTTAAATCACTAATCTGTTGACTTTTCTGGCAACACCAATAAAGGAACCTTAGTCTCGAAACCTACTTTTTTAATCACGGCCTTTTCGGTAAGCCTCTCTATAAATGTGCGCTTATAGTGCAATAAGGCAACCATATCCGCTTGCTTCTCCGCCACGAATTTCTGTATAGACTCCGTAATAGTATCGTCAACGATACCGTTATAAAAACTATAGTCCAACCCTATTAAAAATTTCTTTAGTGTTTTTTTATTGTTGATTTGTTCTTCGGTCAGGGGAATATTTTTGGTAAGGTGAAAAATTCTAATATTGGGTTTCCATAATTTGGCCAATTCTATAAGACCGTAAAACTCGAGCTTTGAAAAAGGGCGTGTAAAATCGGTAGGAAACATTAGCTTTTTTAGTCCTTGAAATGTATAGCTTTCAGGAACTGCAAGCACCGGGCACTTATTGACAGCCATTATAACCTTGACCGTATTGCTTCCTAAGAAAACCTTTTTCGCCCCAGTTGCCCCTTTGGTTCCCATTACAATGAGGTCTACGTCATTCTGCGAAACTACCTCTTTAATGGCGTCTAAAGGCTGGTCTGGTTTTGACATGGTGTAAAAAGTATGGTTGCGATCGCAATTATTCTTTCTTAGTTCATCTACCAATTCTTTTAACCCTCTTTCGGAAGCCTCTTCTACGGCTTCGTAAAGGTTGCCCAAGCTACCAGCGGTTCGTCTGTCCATCAAGTTGGCAGCACTTAAAGTGTAGGCATTGAGAATATGAAAGCTGCAGCGCACTTCTTTGTATATTTTTAAAGCGCAATGAATGGCGTTCAAAGCGTTGTCCGAGAAATCCGTTGGTAGAAGAATATGTTTCATGATTTTATCTTTTAGTAGTGTTTTTTGGCGGTATCGCGTATTACCAAAAAAGGAGCATTTACTTGGAATCCAATTTCGTCAACATTCTGTTGTAAAAGCAACCTTTCCATAAATGAATGTTTCGGGTTCATCATCGCCAAAAGGTCAATGTTATTGTCCCGTACAAAAATATGTATGGCATCTGGCATATATTCCGATCTCGTTTCCTTAAAAACGGGTGCTACCTCTTCAAGGCATTCTCGCAAAAACTCTTTATTTTCTTCTTGCCTGATGTCTAGTTCGCTTTCTTCCACAACATACAGTAAGGTAATTTCAGCTTTTTGTTCCTTTGCTATTTCGATTAGCGGTCTGAGTTCCTTGGGTTTGTACAAGGTTAAATAGTTGGAGGGGAAAAGTATTTTTTGAACCCCGTTAAACCTATAGTTCTCCGGAATGACCAAAACGGGCACTTTCGATTTACGGATCACATATACGGTATTGGTTCCCATGAAAATTTTTTGGGCACCTGTGGCTCCTTGGGTTCCCATAATTACCATATCTATGCCTTCCCTTTCGGCCACTTCATTAACCTCGTCGGAAAGCTGATTAAAGGCCGATAACTTTTTGAAATGGTGCTTCGGGTTTTTGAATTTTTTCTTTATGTCGGAATATGTTTTGTCCAATGCGGCCAAATGGGTGTCCACGCCCGTATCGGGGATTGTGGTAAATGCGGGAACGCCCAAGATATAATCCATACGATGATAAACCGGTGTATAGGTATGCAACAAATAGAAAGTACACTTCTCGTTCTTGAAGAATTCCATCGCATAGCTTATGGCATTCCAAGCATTTTCAGAGAAATCTGTTGGTAGTAAGATTCGTTTCATTGTTTTGTTCTTTTCTAAGGTTAAATCCAAATATATCGGCTACAAAGATGGTGGGCAATGACATTTATCATTAGGACAAAGGGACATATTCTGTTGTCAAGATATTACTGGTGTGTGACCAAAAAAGGTGTCTTGGAGTGAAATTTTACTTATTCAATAGTGGAATCGAACCAGATCTGTTGTAAAAAATTCAGGTTCTTGGTAACCATCACGATCATATAGGCATTCCAATTTTGTACAAAACAATCTATGGCGGGGGCAACTTTTTTATTGGTTATGGTTTGAAAACTATGGGAATTCGGAAAATACTCATTCAAATGACCTTTTAGATATGCCTTGTTGTTTTTCTATTTTTATACTTTTGAAATCTTTTTTTAAACTACACTTACAACCATAATTTTGCCTTTATTTTAGTTGTACTTGTTTGCTATCATTTGATGATTTGAAATGTTAAAAATGTTAATGTTTTGCCTAAACAAAAAAAACAGCAACAAATTAATGTAACTGCCTGAGAATGAAGTAGCGAGAGGGGGAACGATTCCCCAACCTCCGGGTTATGAACTTTAACCGCTATTTTTATTATTTCAACCAATTGAAAAACAGGTAGTTAGTAAATTTTTTTTGCTGTTTTATTGTAAACCGTATACAGTAGCGTATACGGTTTACACTAAAAAGTTACTCAAAAATATTGTTTTCTCCCTAGTAATATTCGTGTAATAGGCAATACAAAAGAACTCGGTAACAAAGGTAATAATTAGCGGTTCTTCAGACTAAGCAAAACCCCTAATTTTTGACGTTTTCAAAGTTGATATAAACAGCTAATTCGGATTGTGAACTGTCCTATTTTATGGTAAGCTTACAACTCTACCTATAATTTTTTCTTCTTTCTAAAAAGAAGTCTAAACTGATCCAGATCATTTCATGAAAATCGCTTCCTTTCTACCTTTCCATCTATAAAAAAACAATAAGTAATCCAGTTAAATTTTATTTGAAAATGGCATTGATAACAAAAAAGGAAATTGAGGAGTTAAACGGGATCCATAGCGAAAGCTGTATTTCTATTTTCATACCCACGCATCGTGTCGGGGAAGAGGTATTGAAGGGAAAGGACACCCTTAGACTAAAGAACCAATTGAAAGAAGTCAGCAATAAGCTGGAAAAAGAGGAAATGGGACCTAGGGAAATCGAAACGCTCATCGCGCCCATTCAAGAACTTTTGGATGACAGCGAATTCTGGCGGCACCAATCTGACGGACTTGCGATTTTTCGTTCCGATAGTTTTTTCAAAAAATATACTCTGCCCGTTCAATTCGAGACTTTCAATTATGTGACGAACGGGTTTTACCTAAAACCCTTGCTTCCCATGTTCACGGGCGATGGAAGTTTTTACGTTTTGGCCTTGGAACTGGAGGATGTTAGACTCTACGAGCAGACCAGACATAGTATCACCGAGGTCGTCGTCGAAGATTTGATTCCGTCACGTATGGAAGACCGTGTAGGCTATGATTACGAGCCGAAAAGCCTTCAGTATAAAAGTGGGGCAGATTCACAGGGTCGGGCCATGTACCACGGTCATGCGGAAGGAGACCGGGACCGCAAGAACGAAATAGCTCGATATTTCAGGGCTATCGATAAAGGACTAATGACCCTTTTGAAAGATGAAAACGTTCCGATGGTCGTCGCATCGCAAGACTATTTGTTTTCGATATATAAAAATGAAAACAGTTACCAACATTTGTTGGACGGCCCTATAACCTGCAATCTGTCGGAGACCGATAAGTTGCTCTTGCACGAAATGGCCTGGGAAAAAGTCGCTCCAATTTTTAATGGGGAACACAAGGAAAAAATAGAAAACTTTAAGCAATATGATGGTACGGGCAGAACTTCCTCTGAAATAGAGCACATAGTGCCTGCTGCCCTAGATGGAAAAATAGACACGCTTTTCGTTCAGAACAGCACCGATATCTGGGGTATCTACGATCCCGAAAAAAGATATGTGAGGGTAGATGAAGAGCCATTGCCCTCAAGTGTATCGCTATTGAACGAAGCGGCCATAAAGACTTTTTTGAACGGGGGCAAGGTATATCTATTGGAAAAAGATGAAATGCCGAACCCGCATTCAAAGTTGAACGCATTATATCGGTATTAAGCGACTATTTGAGATGATAGGTATAGGGAACGTCCTTGCCGGTTTTCATTATTCAACGGGCATTTCATTCAAAAAAATAAAAAATAACAATCGATGAAAGTGAATATTCAATTTGTACAGACCGCCCAAAGAAAATGGGCAGAAGAATTAGTGAATCAAAAGCTGGATGATCTGGGCCAAAAATACGACTGGATTATTGGGGCCGATGTTTTTTTCAAAGAGGAAAAAGGTACTGACGGAAAAGGTAAAATATGCGATATACGTTTGAGTTTGCCTGGCCCTAGAATATTCGCATCCTCTGACGAAGAAAGCTTTGAAGCCTCGGCCGCGGAGACCATTCGTGATTTGGAAGTCCAACTTAAAAAGAGAAAGGCCCAGATGGGCACCCATTGAAACCTCATATGAAACCCGAGATAAAATGAATCTCCGTAGCATTATCCTTATAATACTATTTTTTGGCATTATAATCTCATGCCAACCTCCCGTGGTTTTTGGCGAGCCACAGCCTGCCAACACAAAACCCTTATTCGAGATACCCCTTTGAGTATCAAGGCATCCATTGGTGCAAGCTCGATAGCGCTTCTCTGTTCATTGACGACAAAGCGTTTATCAAGCGAAAGGAGTTCCTCATAAAAATGACCCGTGCCGAAATAGATTCCAGCAACGATCTTCAACTCCGAAACGGTAGATTGTTCGTAAAGGATTGGGAAACCGACTTTCCCACAGAGGTAAAAGGCGGCACCATCATTTCAATGGTCGTTGTGCGCGATACCATTTTTGCGATAAGGGCTGGCCAGATTCTTAAACCCTATAAAGGACATCTGATTTTGAATACCGAATTGGCCGAACATGCTTGGGCAGTTTTGGTGGCTTCCCATAAAGGGGCCGGAAGGCTTTCCTTGGCACGGGCCGAAATCCCTGAAAACCTTTCACAATTAGACGCTATCACTCCCGTAAAAATGCTATCAGAACGTGATGAAGAGGGAACACAGATCTACATTACCCCAACGGCGGAACAATTTGGCCGTCTTCTAAATCGGGGCCTGCTATTCGATTCCTCTTGTTCGGAATTCGAGCGGATTTTTCCTTTACAAGAGCATATCTATTAAAATCATGTCAAAAATTATCTCAAAAAAGGATAGTGTACTGATGTAGGTCATTTTGCAAACTACATGCTGGCTGTACTTTTGGGTCAGATTTAAATGATTGTTTAACCTAAAATTTTAACGTTATGTCACTAGTAAAATTTAGAAGAAGGCCTTTTGCAAATCTCATAACCCAAGATTTTTTCGACATGTACAATTTTTTCGATAACCGATGGGCAAGTAACATGCTCCCCGAGAATTTTTGGAACGGAAAAGCGGCAGAACCTGCCCTGAACATAAAAGAAAACGATACTAATTTCGAGATTGAACTTGCCGTTCCTGGCTTCGCCAAAAAAGATTTTGAAGTGGCCATTGAAGATGGTTGCTTAAATATTCAGGCAAAAAAAGAGACCTCCGAAGAAGAGACAAATGATAATTTCACTCGTCGTGAGTTCAGTTACAATTCTTTTGAGCGTTCGCTACAACTTCCCGATAGTATAAAGCAAGAAGAAATCAAGGCCAAGTACAACGACGGTATTCTGAGCTTCAAAGTGGCCAAAAAAGTAGAAGCCAAAAAATTGCCGCATAAAAAGGTGCAGATCGCTTAATAATGTTAAGAATCAAAATGCCCTCTTGCCACCACCTAAATGCGTCCATGTAAATAGGTTTGGTTCGGGGCATTTTCCTTTTCCATAAAACCCAAGAATATGCCGCAAAATCCTTTCGCTCTATCCATAGAAAAAGTACTCGACCAATTGGGCAGCAATCGTGAACAGGGCCTGACAAAGGAGGAGGCTGCCAACCGTCTTGAAAAATATGGCCCGAACCAAATTCCCAAACAAGGTATCAAAAGCCGATGGCGCATATTGGCCGGCCAGTTCTTGGATGCCATCATTTACATTTTGGCCGTTGCAGCTGTACTTGCCTTTGTTTTGAGTGATGTGCTGGAAGGTATCGCTATAATCATCGTAATTCTGATTTCGGTAAGCATCGGTTTTTTTATGGAACTACAGGCAATCCGCTCGTTGGAAGCATTGCGAAAAATGGGGCAGGCCATGACCCATGTGGTTCGATCGGGAAAGAGAATCAAGATCAAGGCCGCCGAAGTAGTACCCGGCGACATCGTACTGTTGCAAACGGGAGACGTGATACCTGCCGATGCCCGATTGATGGAGGTCGATAGTCTATCCATTAAGGAATCTGCCTTGACGGGAGAAAGCATTCCCGTGAACAAAAAAACGGAGGTACTTAAAGAAAAGACTCCCATTACAGACCAGGCCAACATGGTCTTTAGGGGAACGATGGCCGTTACGGGATCGGGCAGGGCCATTGTTACCGCAACAGGCAAACATACCCAATTGGGGAAAATTCAGCAAATGGGCATAGATGCTGAAAAGGAGCATACGCCCCTCGAAAAAAAACTGAACCAATTGAGCAAATGGCTGATATGGTTGACCCTTTTTTTTGCGGCCCTGATTGTTTTTACTGGATACTTACGTGGAAAAGACCTCCTTTTAATGATTGAAACGGGGGTTGCGCTTGCCGTAGCCGCCATACCCGAGGGACTCCCCATCGTGGCCACTATTGCCTTGGCCCAGGGCATGTTGCGATTATCGAAAAAGGATGTTATCATCAAAAAACTGGAGGCCGTTCAAACCTTGGGCGCTACCGACATTATCTGTACCGATAAAACGGGTACCTTGACTGAAGATCAAATGAAAGTACATTCCTTGGTTTTTGAGAATACATCGGTCGCGGATGTTTATCATAAAAACGGTACTTTCCTTGACTCTCTAAAGAAAAATATCGTTTTCGATAAAATGATGTTTGCTGCGGTACTTTGCAATAACGTAGCCCCAAAAACGGATGACGGGCAGGGCGATTCCATAGAATTGGCGTTGATGGGTTTTGCCGATCATTTGGGCTATGATACCGTTACCATCAAAAAAGAACATCCGGAAAAATTGGAACTTCCCTTCGATGCCGAACGCAAGTTGATGGCCACCGCACATAGTAATAACGGGCGTATCGCTATCTATGCCAAAGGCGCTTTTGAAGCCTTGGTGCAACATTGTGATACGATTTTTGATGGAGGAAGTAACGCACCTTTTGAAAACAAAGAGGCTTGGAACAAAAAAGTAGACAGATTGGCCTTGCAGGGTCTTCGCACCTTGGCCTTTGCCTACAAGGAAACCCAAGAACTTCCAAAAAAGGAGGCCTTGGCAGAAAACCTGACCTTTTTGGGCATCATGGGCTTCATCGATCCCGCACGTGAAGATGTCAAAGCAACCATCGAAATCTATAAAAAAGCGGGCATACGGGTCGTGATGGTAACGGGCGACCATCCGGGCACCTCCAAAAAAGTTGCGGAAGAAATAGGGCTATTGGAACCCAATGCAGGAAAAGAAAAAATCTTTAGGGGCCAAGATATACGGCGTGGCTTGGATGAAAATGGCAAACTCACAACAAAATTGCTCCATGCAAGCGTTTTCGCAAGGGTAACTCCCGACCAGAAACTGGATCTGGTAACCCTTTATCAAAAGAACAATCATATCGTGGGCATGATCGGCGATGGCATCAATGATGTGCCAGCGCTCAAAAAAGCGGATATCGGCATCGCCATGGGTATTCGCGGTACGGAAGCGGCGCGAGAGGTTGCCGATGTTATTTTAAAGAATGACAAGTTCACGGCGATTGAGATGGCCATACGACAGGGTAGGGTAGTGTTTCAAAATATCCGGCAATTTGTGGTGTACCTGTTGTCGTGCAATCTTGCGGAGATCTTATCCGTAGGGCTCGCCGCTTTATTGAACCTTCCGGCGCCGCTTTTGCCCTTACAGATCCTGTTCCTGAATTTGGTAACCGATATTTTCCCCGCCTTGGCTCTAGGTCTGGGAAAAGGCGAGGAAGATATTATGGAGCAACCACCTCAAAATCCCCAAGAACCTATAATGAGCAGAAAGGATTGGTATGCGACCATAGTATACGGACTTTCGATAAGTGCATCCGTGTTGGGCATTGTGGCCTATGGCAACTTTGCTTTACAATTAGAACATACAACGATCAACAATATGGCGTTTTACACCTTGGTACTGGCGCAGTTGTTCAATGTCTTTAATATGCCCAAACGTCAAGAATCGTTCGTTGCCAATGAAGTAACAAGAAATAAATGGGTATGGGGCGCGCTTGTGCTTTCGATACTGATTACGCTCGGTGCCTATCTGATGCCCTCTGTGGCGGAGGCACTTTCGTTGGAAACTTTTTCTTTTGAGCTTTTGGGCACTACGGTTTTGTTTGCCTTGGGTTCTGTGGTGCTGGCACAGTTGATAAAGAGGATTGTGTAGTTCGCTATCTCACCTTCTGGAATATTGAATTATAGATCCCCCCTTGCTCTTAGACTGCGCTTAGGATATCAAGGGAAGGCGGCGATAGCCTGAGGGGTTTCTTTAGGAATACCTAATTACAAAAAAAGATTCCCGCGGGCTGTACCATCTGATTTTCGACATTACGTTGCCTTTGCCGGGCAGGAGAAAGAGTGAATTTTTTAAATGGGGTTTTAAATTGTTGTTTTTGTATTGTCAATTTAATATAAAATAATAATACTGGTTAAACTAACTGGAAAGACAAATAACCTCTTGAACCTAGGCTGATTTCTTTCTTTGGGTAGCATAGTACCTTAATTTTGAATGCACTCAAAATTAAGATATATGTCTTTTAGGTAGTGGACGAAAACCCCTTTCAACAATAAACTTATGTACTGCCTAAGCACACTAAGGAAAAAAGAAAGAGACAAAAACTCGGGTTTTCATTTGGCAGGAGTATAGACCCTAAGAACCTATGTTGAGTCCACTCCAATAAGGAGCTTTGATTTGCAATTGGCAAAAAATTATTTTTTTCAATTTTTAATATATTGATTTACAGTTGTTTGAAAATGGACTGACCCGGATTTGTGGACTTTTTGATTCTTTTCCTTTTTTACTTGAGTTTAGGGAGTGGGCTCAATGTTCTGAATAAATTTCACAGACTGATCCAAGTCATTGTGACGAGCGTATTACCACTGTAATTTTGACCTGATGAACAAAGAAATTCATCTTTATTATTCCTGGATGATTGCCACGGATATTTATCTGGTCAGTCTCAAAAAGGGTAGAGGCATTAAAAAGACTTGTAAGCTAAAATTGGAAAATGGAAATCAGATGTTACGAGTCAAATTGGATGAAACAAGGGAATTTCTTTTAAAAACAATTCTATAAAAATCATTAAAACTAAAAGTTATGTCAGTATTAAAAGTAGTAGAGATTTTGGGTAACTCCCCTAAGAGTTTTGAGGATGCAGTGCAGAATATTGTCACTGAGACATCCAAGACCGTAAAGAACATTAAATCGGTCTATGTCAAGGATATGCAAGTTTGCGTAAAGGACAATAAAATAACAGAATACCGTGTAAATGCCAAGGTAACTTTTGGCATTATGGAGCATTAGGTTTTCTATAATTATTGATTGATTGGTAGGAAAGGTATTGTCGAAAGGTTTTGCTTTTGTCAGTACCTTTCTTTTTATAAGGCAATCTATCACCGAAGCATTTTTTAGTTTTTCCACGTTATTTTTATTTGAGTGTTTTTGGTCATTTCCGAAAGAATTATATCCATATCCTTCTGACAGTAGTAAAAAGTGTGGCCATTAGTAAAGGAAATTACCGATCTGACCACCAAAATTGAAACGGACTACCCCGAAGTGTATCGATTTATTAACGAAGAGCCCCTGACCTTGACGGTGGCACCCTATCCAGAAATGGGTGAAAAGCAATTAAAGGATTACCTGCAAAGCCTACAACAGTTGCTAAAGTATCATTTGGAGACACATAAAAAGAAAAATCGAAAATTGTAAATATGGGAGAAATCGCCACATCAGAACGACAGATTACCCTGTTCTATAATTCAAATTCGAGCAGGGCAAACAAACTTTGGCCTATGCCAAAGCTGAAGGTTTGCCCATTTTAGAGGTCGACATGCTAAAAGCCCCTTTGACCGGTACCCAGATTGCCGAACTGGCCGATCGGTTGGGCCTTGCCATCAAAGACCTGGTCAATCAAGAGCATCCCGCGTATAAGCATGAGTTCGAACACCATGATCTTTCATCCGAGGATTGGACAAAGATGATAAGGCACAATCCCGATATCATGAAAGAGCCGATCGCGTTGCCTGGTAACAGGACGATTTTGGTAGAAACGCCTACGGATATTATTAAGATATGAATTGTAATAAGTAGTTGGCAGTTGCGGTTGCAGTTGATAGTAAGTAAATTGCTCCTGATTGTTTGACATTTTGAGGCATTTGCACAGCCTACCTAATTGCACGAATAACCTGTTTCTCGACACGGTTGGGCTCCTGTACGTGGGATTCTCTGCCCGTCCGGTAGGCGGGCTCCGGCTTTGGAATGAAAAAAAGAGTTGGAACGAAAAATGAAAGTGGCAGATTCAAAAATAGCAAAAAAATAAAAAACTTAAAACTTGTACAAAAAATTGCCCTTATTACGGTTTTGCTGATCGGGCTGTTCTTACTTTTCCTGATTGGTACAAACGAACCTACTCGATGGATGTTGCCGAGGCTTACGAGGTAAATTCTCCTAATTTAAAACAAAAAATGTTGATTGCCACACAGGGCAGTAAATTCAAAGATTCGATAGTTTCGGAAATCATTGAACAGTACAAATCAGATTTCATTTACATAAAAGTAATCGATATTTCTACTTTGGCAAATACCAATACGTCCGACTTCGATGCGATTCTCTTGATACATACTTGGGAAATAGGTAAACCGCCCGAAACTATCCAAGCTTTTATGGATAAAATTCGGGACTGAAGAACAAATTCGTCGTCTCGACCACTTCGGGTACTTGATCTGATAAAATGGAAAGCGTGGATGCCATAACGGGGGAATCCAAATTAGCCGATGTTCGTGTTTTTACAGATAAGCTTACCATAAAGCTGGATGCCCTGCTGAAGGTCGAAAACTAAGATGCTCCCCTTCAAAAACTACAATATCGCCGATTGGTTCTCGTTCTACCGCATCGCGGCAGTGCCGGTATTGCTGGCCTTGATCTTGTTGGATGAACGACAGGTTTTCACTTGGTTTCTGCTCGTAAGTTATAGTACCGATGCCATCGACGGTTTTTTGGCGCGAAAACTGAAAATCACAAGTTCAAGAGGATTACAACTGGATTCCATAGGAGACCAACTCACTTTTAATATGGGTCTGATGGGACTTTGGACTTTTGAAAATGCATTTATTCAGGAAAATCTTTTGTTGATCGCCATTGCCTTTTCGCCCTATCTTTTACAGATGGCCATCGCTTTTCACAAATATGGCAAGACTACTGCGTTCCATACCGATTTGGCAAAAACTTCTGCTGTCCTGCAAGGTATTTTTATTCTTTGGACATTGTTCTTCGGCCCCGTGTATTGGTTGTTTTATGTAATGATTGTTATCGGTATTCTCGAAACCGTTGAGGAAATTACTTTGATATTTATATTTGATGAATGGGCGGAGGACGTCAAAGGGATCTATTGGGTGTTGCGTGATAAGCGGAGGTTGAAAAAAAACGGATAAAACCTATCAACACGAAAATATACATCCTACTAGCACATCCTGACGCAGAAAGTTTTAACGGCCAAATCGCCGATGCCTATCGTGCCTCCGTCCAATAAAAAGGCCATAAAGTGCGGAAACAACGCTTGGCGAAATGACATTCGACCCCATACTTTGGAAAGGGTATAAAGAAATACAAGACTGGAACCTGACCTTAAACAGGTAAAGAAAAATATTTTGTGGTGCGAGAAATGGGTCATCGTTTATCCTATTTGGTGGGGTTCCGTATCCGCTCTTTTTAAAGGTTTTTTGGATAGGACGATCTATTCCTGTTTTGCTTACAAATACCACGATAACCGCCCGTTTTGGGAAAACTTCTAAAAGGAAGAACAGCCAAACTCATAACGACCTGTGATGCACCTACAATTTAGATTTATTGGCAATACCGAAACAGCGACCTCAATGCCGCTAAAAGGGCGACCTTGGAATTTTGTGGTATAAAACCCGTAAAGGTTACACGGATTTCAAGGGTCAAATATTTGGACGAAAAGCAATGGCAACAGTGGATTGAGGATATCGCGAACAAAATTTAAATTGAGTATTTCACATTTTTCTGAGTAGCTTCTTGATATGGTTATTACAGGGAGTTGTACAAAGTAAAATCGAGATTCACAGAGATAAAGACTTGAAATAATATCCATTAAGAATAATATAGCACTAAAAAATGTAATGGAAAGGGGGTAATTATAATCATATTTTGTAACAAAGTGAGGGTGATCATTGTTCAGCGAATGACTTTCCCGCTGACCAATATCATTTTTGACCACATTTCTTATGACGTAATTTGGTTGTCTCGAAGTTCAGTAACAAAAAATTGATTTAACAGCTAGTACATGAATTTGAAAAGGAAAATGTATCTGCGCTCAATGCACGGATTCGTAAATTGAAATCAAAATGAATATAATCGTTTCAGGTCTTCCCGGTTCCGGAAAAAGTTTTTTTGCTGAGCGCTTGGCGGAAAAAATCGATGCCGATTATGTGAACAGCGACCGCCTTCGGAAAGAATTGTTTCCAAATAGGACTTATTCCGACCATGAAAAAGGCACCGTTTATGATGTCATGCTGGAAAGGATGGAGGAAGCCATCGAACAAAAAAGGAACTTGGTACTCGATGCCACATTTCATAAAAAGGCCGCAAGGAAACTATTTACAAAGAACGGAAAGGAAGATGTCCCTTTTATCGAAGTGTGGGCGGAAGAACCGATTATCAAAGACCGTTTAAAAAAGAGCAGGCCTTATAGCGAAGCCGATTATCAAGTCTATCAATTGATACGACAAGAATGGGAACCTATTGATGAACCACATCTGCGGTTGCGATCCACCAACGGCAATATCCACGACATGCTGCAAAAGGCAGAAAATTATCTAAAAAATGACAGGAGAGAAAATCGATAAGTTAATTTCCGAAGGAACATTTCCAGAGCCGACCTGGGAGCGAAAACTGGTCGAAACCCATATCTCATGGGTCATTCTATGCGATGAGTTCGTGTACAAAATCAAAAAGCCGATCAAATATTCCTTTCTCGATTTTTCGACCTTGAAGCTGCGCAAACATTTTTGTGAAAGGGAACTGGAACTGAACCGACGATTTTCAAAAGATATATACCTTGAAGTCATTCCGATTTATGAATCAGAAGGGCATTTTATCATTGGCGGAAAAGAGGAAACACTAATCGATTTCGCCCTTAAAATGCGAAAACTTGATCCTGAAAGGCAAATGGACGTACTGGTATCTCAGAACAAGATAAGCGAAACGGAAATTAAAAATCTAGCGGAACGGATCGCCGATTTTCATAAGAACACAACGATCATTCACAAAAAAAACGTGCTTGACCTAAAGGAGAAATTCAACGACTTGGGTTTGGGAAAACAATATATTTCCGAACAACTGGGATCCGAATATTGCCGTTTGGTCGATTCGGCCATCAAGGCATCCGATACATTTTTAGATAGAAATGAAAAATTGTTGAACGATAGGCTAATATCCGGATTCTTCCGGGACTGCCATGGCGACCTGCACACCCGGAATATTTTCCTTTTGTTCGAACCCCAGCCCTTCGATTGTCTCGAATTCAACGATGAGTACCGTGAGATCGATATTTTGAACGAAATCGCCTTTCTTTGTATGGATCTTGATGCATTGGGCAGAAATGACCTGTCCAATGTGTTTTCCGAACAGTATAACCATCTTTTTCCGACCCTGGGAACCGAGGCAGAACGGCAACTTTTTGCGTATTATAAAAGCTATCGCGCCAATGTTCGGGCCAAGGTCAATAGTCTTCGGGCGGAAAGTGCGACAAATAATTTAGATAGCACAAAAGCACTAGGGGAAGTCAAAAAATATCTGGACTTGATGGTAAGCTATATATCTGACTTAGATATAGACTAATTCTTTATTTTAGTCAGTTTTCCTCAAAAAGAAATCGGGATTCCTCCAAACAACAATCCTTGAAATTATACAGAACGAATTGGCACCACTAGTCCGACATTTAGTACTTTAAAACGATGGCGATTGGGCGGCTTTATCTTTATGGCTGATTTAGGTTCTTGTGATTGAAAACTGTACTCAATAATTTTGGTCACAATACCTCTAAAATCAAACATCTCAAAAACACAAATGAACTTAATCGTATATCTAGACCACAAAGTAAAAGAACTCTAAAACCTGAGATCGGGCGAGGCGAAAAGACCAATATAATCCGTGAAGCCATTGGGAGACGAACGCCTTACGGAGAAGTATCAGTAGGCGATATTCTCTACTTTAACGAAAACAAGGGCGACGGATTGTTAAGGGTCAGGAAGTCCTTAGCTCCGAGAAAATGACGAAAGAAGAATCACTCGAATTAAAAAAAAAACCAAGATAAGCTCATGATCGACGTATGGCTTTTAAAGTGGTTTGCAGGAAAACGGTACATCGAACTTATTACCGTAAAAACTTTCGAAGAATTGGTGCCTTTTAAATTGGACCGTTCAAAATATCCAAAAATGGAGGATCGGTTATTGATGGAGGATATTGATTTGGTAAAAGAGAAACAAAAAATACATGAAAAATTGTTACTGGCATACTCATTACAATTCACGGCCTTATCCATTTTATGGGGTTTGCCAAGGCTTAGGATATTGGAAACATGGCGCAGTTTACCAAAGAAATCTCAAAACCTTTGGGCATGTCATGGTTATTGTCAGGACCACTTTTTTGGTTACCTCTATTTTTCTTCTTTGTAAAAAAGAAACCTGACCGATTATTACAATAACGGCGGTAGTTTTATCACAGTTTTTGATTTTAAGTGCTTGGGGCGATGCGAAATACGGCACCATCGCCAATATCATTGCTTTTTTGGTCGCAATTGTCGGGTGGGCATCCATCAATTTTGAAAATAGCTACATCAAAGATGTTCAAAGAGCTATGGGCAACACAAAGAGTCAAACGGAAATCCTAACCGAAAAAGACCTTGATCATCTTCCTCCTTTGGTTCAGAATTATTTCAGATAAATCGGTTTAGTAGGTCCACCAAAGGTGCAAAACGTCAAAATTTTTTTTGAGGGCGAAATACGGGATAGGGGAAAGGACTGGTTTAAATTTACTTCGGAATAATATAACTTTTTTGAAGACCCCGCCCGATTGTTCTTTATGAAGGCCAAAGTAATAGGTTCGCCCACCCATGGGTATCACTTCTATAAAAAAGATAGGACTAGTATGCGAGTAAAATACTTTCGCTCATTCCTGTGGCGCAGATAGACAAACCTGAACTCTTCGCCACGGGGACGGTTACCTTTTTTAACGGCCTGTGCCTTTTCGCGCCCGCAGCACTTATCGATGACCGCATTAGTTAGGAAACGATCGACGAGCGTTGCGTTAAAGCGACTTTCACGAATAAAGCAACCGGTATTTCCACTATGCTAAATTTTAACGAAGAAAGACAATTGGTCAATTTTGTATCCGAGGACCGTATTTCCGTGGATGAAATGAAAACTTATCCTTTTTCCACTCCTGTTGGCAATTATCAAAATAGACTCATGCTTAATGAAAACGCGGAAATTTTGACAAATTTATTTTTTTCTTTGCTTAGGCAAAATTCTAAAGCATTGCCATAACTACGCTTTAGAATTTTAACGCAGGCAAAGGTAAAAAAGAAAGAGACAAAAACTCGGGTTTTCATTTGGCAGGAGTATATAAACGTTTACAACCTGCCTTCGTATGGCGAGGCTGTTTGTCATTATCCTGATGGGGAGTTTGTATATGGGAAATTTCAACAGAATTCTTTGGCCTACAATGTATGGGAGGACTGATTTAGGTCATACCAAGATTTTATGGTTTCGGTTATTTTTGACTGAAACTATAACATTAGGATATTTAAAAATGAAAAAATACCGTATAGACCTCTCCAATAGCTTCTTTTTTCTGGCTCTATTGGTCTTGATAATTTATGTGCTTATTTCGGCCAAAATCATTCTCATACCCTTGTTTTTTAGTTTTTTTTTGCCCTAATGCTAAAACCCATTGTTTCCTTTTTTGAGTGTAGATTGCGAAATAGGGTAGTGGCCATATTGTTTTCTTATGTTGTTGTGGTGGCGCCCCTTTTGGCATTGCTGTTCTTTTTCTTCAATCAATCTAGGATTCTTTTTGGAAAACTTCCTCCCATAAATGAAAAAATAGGCCAACTTACGACCCAACTAATGGATCTTCTAAACCAAAATCTCGGGTTAGACCCTGAGGCTTCTGCCGCTTGGCTTGCAGAAAATTTCACGGGAGCGCTCAACCTTCCCGTTAAGCTGGTTCAGGAAAGTTTTCAATCCGGCGCAACAGTATTGGCCCACATGGTATTGATTATTTTAATGACCTACTTTATGCTCCTGTACCGTACAGCCTTCAAGAATTTTTTACTGGGACAGGTTGGGGCTAAAAATAGGGAGGCCTTACAAGCTTTGTTTGATCAACTTAAAAAACTGACCAAACGTTATATGCTCGGGCAAGGGCTTATAATTCTTATTTTGGGGCTTCTTATCGGTACCGGACTTTGGATAATCGGAGTTCCGTATCCCTTCTTTTGGGGCTTTTTGGCCGGTTTCTTGGAAATCATCCCCTATGTGGGCACCACCATTGGCGGTATCTTACCTTTTACGTATATGTTGATGGTTTCCGATACGGTCTGGCAGCCTTGGGCGGTTGTTGGCCTTTATTTCGTTATACAACAAATTGAAGGAAATCTGATTTCGCCCAACGTGATGGGGCCTAGCATTAAAATCAACCCTTTGTTTATTATCCTAGGGCTGTTTTTGGGCGGAATTCTATGGGGAATTTCCGGGATGGTTCTCGCCCTGCCCATTTTAGCTATCTCTAAAGAGGTCTTTCGTACGTTTGATGCTACAAAACCCCTGAGCTATCTCATGGAAGATGGCCTTACCCGCAAATCGCATGTTTTTCTCGAAGAATTCGATGATGCCAAGTACCGTCTTTTCCATCTTTTCTTTAAGGAGCGGGAGCCCTAAACCTCATTTTTTTAGCTTTTATCCGGAAGCATCAAAAACGGAACATCCGAATACATACTCACATCCTTTATAACGGGTTCGTGCTTCATGCGTTCAAAAAGGTTCATTTTACGGTTGACCATCGCAAACAGGTCAATATGCATTTTATCCAAAAATGTTTCTACAACCTTTGCCTTATCATCAAATTCACACATGTTCTGGGTAACAGCTTCCAAAAAAATCTCCAAATGGATGCTGTTATTTTCCTGCGTCCTGTTCAGTACTTGATCCTTATTAATGTGCATGACCCTTATGGTAGTTTTTATGAGCGAGGCAATATATAGCAACGGGGCAATGGTTTTTGGATGACGGTCTGCTGTATAATCGGTAACAAAAGCAATTTCTTTGGGTGCGGTATAATCCATTTCGTTTGGAATAGCCATTATGGGACATCCATTCAACTTATTTACCACCTGTATGGCATTGCTTCCAAAAAAGATATCTGCCGTATCCGTAAGCCCCTTATTGCCCATCACAATAAGGTCTGTATGCTGGTGGTCCAGTTGTTTTTTGATGGTCTTTATCATACAATGAAATCATGGATATATTGTCCAACTACACGTACCAACCCATCACCTATTTTCCCATTACCGTTGGTTTCACTTGGGTCTCCTTGTTTTTGGCCGCTTATTTTAGCCATTTCGAAGGTTTGGAAGATTATATGGCCGCAGCAATGCTTCCCAGCTTGCTCACTCCTTTTGCAGTAGCCTGTTTTCATTCATAAAATACCGTTTATTAAATATGGCCTACTTAGAAATACGATTATTATTCATGAACAGGCAATAACAATAGCGTCCTTTTTATGAGTGTTCATCAAATCCCCTCCATACCCAATGGTCGGGTAATCTAATATAGAGGCAACCACTAGACGTGTAGCTATTTAGGCAACCATTTCATAAGCATATTTCAAAGCGGCTAAGAAATTCTATAAGTAATCGGTGGCGTAAGGAATTACTTTCACTTGAAAATAGATTGCAAGTTAAGTGTTAAAACTATAAACTAAAAAGGAGGGAAACTATGACCCGAGACATACAATCATTTTTTCCATCATGATTTAGGTCATGGTATCTATGTAGGCAAATCAATACTTTGTAACAAATAGGACGAATTAAATTATAACAACATGAGCGATAAAATAAAATTTAAGAGAAAAGTAAAACAATCGAACCCTACGAATCCATCCGGGGGCAGCGATATCAAGAATAAGACATTTGATATTGACAAAAAAACTATAGATGAAAACCAAAGTAAAAAATAGCGTCAAAAAGAACAATGGAACCGCACAGTTATAATGATTCGCTCAACCATTTTTTTGGAAAAATAAAATTATTAAAAAAACAAAATTATTTAGTACGAAAACAAATCGACTTTCAGAAATGCTGACGACAGCATTAAAGGAACAAATGACAACAGAAGCGCATGCTTCGCAAATCTATTTATCATATGCATCATGGGCAGACAACAATGGATATGGTGGTACTGCAAATTTTCTTTTCCGGCATGTAGCGGAAGAGCGAAACCACATGATGAAGTTGTTTGAATACATTTTAAAAAGAGGTGCAAAAGTAAAAGTGACTGCCATACCTGCTCCCACAGCCGACCCTGTAAGTGTAAATAATTGTTTTGAAAAAGTGTTTGAGCAGGAAGTAAGCAATACGAAAGCCATTTATAGCTTAGTAAAATTATCCCATAGTGAAGAAGATTGGGCTACATGGAATTTCTTGCAATGGTTTGTGAAGGAACAGACGGAAGAAGAAAATCTTGCTATCAGTTTATTGGATAAAATTAAAATTGCAGGAGGTGAAAAGGCCTCACAAGATGTGCTGTATTTATTTGATAAAGATTTGGGGCAAACTCCAGACGATGTGAGATTGGCGCAGGGAGTAACAACAGAAAATCCTTAAAAATATAAAAAACAATATTGTATTTCAATTTTCTGGCAGTTTGTTAACAGTAGTCGTCCAATTTAGGTTGCATGCAAAGTACCGTATTGAAAAAATGCAAACCCTGACCTAGGTCATTTCAAGAAGTAACTCCCATCCATAAATTTGAACTTATAAATGAATAAATAATACAATAGAAAGGTAAACAAAAGTACAAATTACCGATAATGCCCCTAATAGGTGATGTCGCACCAAGATTTGTAGCAGTAACAACGCAGGGGGATATAAATTTCCCCCGTATTGTGATAAAATAGTTGAGAATAAATTCACCAATATTAATAATAGCATAAACAAATTGAAATGAAAAAATTAAATCAGAACATCGTTATCTTAAGCAGATAGTCTTGCTTTTATTATCTTCCTGTGGAGATGAAAAGAAAAATAAATCACAAGATTCTACTAGCCAAGTAGAACAAAAAGGCACAGAACTTACACCTAGTGTGATTTTTGAAAATAACTATTCAAAAGTGGCAAAAATGAGCCTTGCCCCAGGAGAATTTCTATCAACTCATGAGGGAGAAAATCGACTAATTTACTCTCTAACCGATTACTCATTAGATTGGGAAGAAAAAGGCGAAAAATTGAGTTCTAAAACATGGAAAAAGGGAGATGTTCACTTTCATGAGGCAGGAAAACACGCTGCAAAAAATAATGGAACGACTAAGGCTGAATGGTTGGTGTTCACAAAGAAAAATACAGCTTTGCCAGATTGTGGAGATAATACAGTAGAAAATGACGTAACCTCTGGATCACCTGACTTTGCCCAACTATTATTTAATAATGACGATTTTAGGATTACCAAAGTAACTTTGCCAAAAGGAGAGAGCATTTCGACTCACGCGGGCATTAATCGTATTCTTTATTCACTTTCAGATTATGATTTGAAATATGAATCTAATACAAATGGACAAGTTGATAAGCAATTTAAGGTAGGTGATATACACTGGCATGAAGCCTGTAAGCACAGTTTAGAAAATAATGGAGATACCGATGCTAGTTATCTTGTAGTAAGTTATAAGCTGAACAAATAAAGTACTGGCTACAATAACTAAGAAATGGCGGGCCGATAGTCCAGCGCTATATAATCTGTTGACTGATTTGGGACTGTAGATAAGGGGGAAATCGAGAAGTTTGCCTAGACCTTGGCAGATAAGTAAGTTAGTGTGGCGCCACTCTGTAGCCTCCTTGTTTGTAGAAAACCAAATAACGACCGAGGTTTTGATATCATGCCCATACTTCTTTTGGGGATTTACACGGCTTTGAAAGAAGCCAATATTTCTGGGAAAACGATAAAAGAAATTTTAAGTATGGAAAACCTCCCTGATGCTATACGTAACAATGGCGGCGGTTATTTTAATCAAGGTCTTTATTGGGACATCTTAACTCCTGGCGGTACGACGAGCAATAGCTTTAAAACTAAAATTATTGAAGATTTTGGATTGGAAGAAGCTTTTATGAATCAAGAGCGAGGTTGCGTGGCTCAAGTTCCTCTAATCCCCAGTTTAAGCCGATAAAAAACACTCAAACTGACCGATATCATTTTGCATATCTATAAACTGCTATAAATTAGCTGTATAATTAATGATTGAATTGTTCTTTGAAAAGATAAAGAAATAGGTTCTTACTGTAGCTGTACAGAGGAATTTAGGGTGCTAGAAGATTCTTAAAAGCCTAATAGTTTTTGTATTGACTTTGTTGAAAGTCCATGACTATAAGAAAGTTCCAAAGAAGGCTTTGCACCAGTAATCTGGGACAGTGAAACGTCCCAGATTATTTTTAAAAGCATTGTTTATTTACTTGTCGTAAAGCAAGTGCAGCCAATATGAAGCGATCAAAAATTATTTTTACCAAAGTTGATTTATACTGGTATGTTAGAAATAGGATATTTTGATGGATTTGGTTTGATATAAATGAAAATTAATCGTCTCATTATGAAACTGGAAGTCTTGGCTTCCAGTTTCTATTTTTTAGGACACTATCTCATTTTTATATGGGACAAAAATAAAATTAAAGCTGAAAGCAAGGTTATTTTAAATTAAAATATCTGGGTTGACGTGAGCTTTTCAAAATACCAGGGATTAGTGTTCATAAATATCAGTGGCAGTAGGTCCTGGGTTTATTTTCACAACCCATTTTCTATGCGGCGATGCGTATTTTGAAATACACTTCCGTTTGAAGGTTAACAGGTAATTGAAAAGTTTATGACTGTCTTTTATATTCTGCTTCGGCAAATCATTACAACTTGAATATGAAGGTTAAAAGCACTACAGTTTTCGAAATGTTATCCCGCATGCGTGAATATTACCAAAGACGTAATACTTTTTTAAATTTTCCCGCAGCAGACCCTATACGCTCAGAATTATACAATTCCGATCAAATGAAAATCCATGCCGGGATAGTGGCAAGGTCTCATGAAATACTAAAAGGCAAACGAAGGGATAAGCTTTTAAAAAGATTGGATGACAATGAAAAAACCTTGGTGGAGGTACGCAACCTTTTGGTTGAAAGTATTCAATCTGAGCAGGCAATTACACCTGCAGCAGAATGGCTCTTGGACAATTTCTATTTAATAGAAGAACAAATTATTACTGCTAAAAAACACCTCCCTAAAAAGTATAGCGAAGGTCTGCCTTATCTGGCAAAGGGAAACTCTAATGGTATGCCACGGGTTTATGACATCGCTCTCGAAATAATTGCACATAGTGATTGTGGCATTGACTCAAATGGATTAAAAGGTTTTATCTCAGCTTATCAATCAGAAAAAATTCTGACTCTGGGAGAATTATGGGCTATCCCGATCATGATGAATCTTGCTGTTATCGAAAATCTTAGAAGGATTGCTGAAAAAACAGCGCTTGATATGATCGACAATAAAATAGCAGATTATTGGAGTGAGCAAATGATCGAAACTGTAAAAAAAGATCCTGTGGATCTGGTGTTGACCATTGCAAATATGGCCAAATCCGACATTATTTTAAATAGTCCGTTTGTTGCAGGATTCATCCGCAAACTTCAAGGAAAAGGCCCTGCCTTTGCTTTACCGCTAAGCTGGCTGGAGCAACAATTATCTAAGGAGGGAATTGTTGGTGCTGACCTGGTTTGGCACGAAAACCAAAAACAAGCTGCAGATCAGGTATCCGTTAAAAACAGTATTGGGACATTGCGATTTATCGGCTCAACTGACTGGCGTAAATTTGTGGAAACCTCGAGTATAGTAGAGCAAACATTACGGAAAGACATCACAGGCATTTACCCCCAATTGGATTTTACTACACGTGACAGATACCGGCATGTGATTGAAACCATTGCTGCGCACAGTGCTCTTTCTGAAACAGAAATTGCAGAAAAGACTATTGAATTAACAAAAAAATCCCATGCAGCAGATATACATCCTGACAGACAAAATCATGTCGGTTATTACCTGATAAGTGAAGGCTTTTACCAATTAAAGAAAGAGACGCAAATGCGCTTTAATGTAAAACAAAGTCTGACCAGTTTCATGGAAAAAAGACCAGTTTTCATTTATCTTTCTTTAATATCCTTTCTTACATTGGCTTTCGCTTTTGGGATGCTCTCGGTAGCTTGGGTCCATGGTGATTTTAGCTGGCAATTCCTTATTCTGTTAGCGCTTTTATGTATGGCTGGCGCGGCTCATTTGGCTATTTCCTTTTCCAACTGGCTGGCAACAATATGGATAAAACCGAAAATTTTACCTAGACTGGATTTTTCAAAAGGAATCCCTGTTGAATACCGCACTTTGGTAACAATTCCGTCAATGCTTTCAAGCAAAAAGGAAATTGAAGATAACGTGGAAGCACTCGAAATACGCTTTTTGGCAAATCGTGGAGAAAACTTACACTTCAGTCTTTTAACCGACTTTACGGATGCGGACTCAGAAACAAAACCCGATGACCAGTCGTTTCTAAACCTGGTGAGTGAAAGAATCCAACAATTGAATGAGAAATACAACCAGCCACGACAGCCGGATATTTTTTATCTTTTCCATCGTCCGAGAAAATGGAACCCAAAAGAAGATAAATGGATGGGGTACGAGCGAAAAAGAGGGAAACTGGCCGCCTTAAACGCGCTGTTAAGAGATGAAGATAAAAATGATTTTAGCCTGATTGTTGGAGATTACGGAGACCTGAAAAGTATAAAATATATAATCACACTTGATTCGGATACTAAGTTGCCAAGGGATACCGCCTGGAAATTAATAGCCACTATGGTGCATCCACTGAATATCGCAGTATATGACGAAAGAAAAAAGCGGGTGGTGCAAGGGTATGGAATTTTACAACCAAGAGTAGCCTCAGATTTTCCTAAAAGTAAAACTTCTCTTTATTTACGCCTACAAGGGGACATGAAAGGGATAGATCCCTACACCCGGGCGTCCTCTGACGTTTATCAGGACATTTTTGAAGAAGGCTCTTTTATCGGGAAGGGCATCTACGATGTCGATATATTTGAAAAAGTTGTGGGCAACCGTTTTCCCGAAAACCGCATCCTTAGTCATGATTTATTGGAAGGATGCTATACTCGATCGGGCTTGTTAAGCGATGTTATATTATATGAAAAGAATCCTTCCAGTTATGAAGAGGATATAAAGCGCCAACATCGCTGGACAGGGGCGATTGGCAAATAGCCGCGTGGATATTGCCTTTTGCGAGAAATAAAACGGGCGAGTTTGTCAGAAACAATCTTTCTCTTTTATCCCGTTGGAAAATTGTGGATAATCTGCGCAGAAGCGTGCTGCCTCTTTCTCTTTTATTGATTTTTATTCTTGGTTGGTTCATCTTGCCCAAACCATGGTTTTGGACGCTTGCCGTTACCATTATTATCCTATTACCAGTAATGGCTGCTGCTTTTCTGCGGTTAATACGTCGTCCGGAAGATATAGACTTTGAAGCCCATATTTCCGAAGTAGGTAACTCTGTCAAGGAAGTACTATTGCGCTTTATATTTGGGATAGCTGTATTGCCTTATGAAGCGTATCGGTTCACAAATGCGATCATCCAAACAAACTGGAGAATGCTTGTTAGCGGTAAAAAACTTTTGGAATGGACGCCATCTACCGCCACTTCCAAGGAATCAAAAAATAATTACTGGTTCATTTATCGAAAAATGTGGATCGGACCGGTACTGTCCTTTGTCTGTCTTATATTATTTCTATATTCAAATTTACCGGCGTTTTTTGTTTCCATTCCTATTCTTATTTTATGGTTTCTTTCTCCAACTATTGCCTGGAGATTAAGTCTGACGGAAAAAGAAGAAGCCCCGGACCTTACCCGAACACAAAAAATATTTCTTCATAAATCGGCAAGAAAAACATGGCGCTTTTTTGAACACTTTGTGAACGAAGGAGAAAACTGGTTACCGCCGGATAATTTCCAACAGCATCCTAATCCGGTAATCGCCCACCGTACCTCGCCTACCAACATAGGCCTCTCTTTGCTGGCTAATCTTACAGCATACGATTTTGGGTATATCACCATGGGGCAAATGCTTTCTAGATGCAACAGCACCCTCAAAACATTACATGAGATGGAACGCTATAAGGGCCATTTTTATAATTGGTATGACACCCAATCCTTAGCTGTCCTGAGACCCGCGTATGTATCCACAGTGGATAGTGGCAATCTGGTGGGGCATCTTCTTATTTTGCGACAAGGCATTTTAGCGTTTAAATCCAATCCAGTTTTCAATACTGAAACCTATAATGGTCTTTACTCTACAATAGGAGTTATAAAGGATTTGCTGAAAGATGATAAGGATGAAACTATAGAAAATATAGAAAGTCTACTAGGCAATGCTATTAGTGAAAAGAACAATTCTTTGTCAGTAATAAAAAGAAATTTAGATGACCTCATGGCTCTCGGCGAGAAAATAGCAGGGTTTGATGAACATAAGGAAACCGGTAAATGGATGCTTCAATTAAAAAATCAAATTGAAAACATCCGAGAAGATTTATACAGGCAAATTCCTTGGTTGCATCTATTGCCAATTGCGGAATCATTTACTGGTTTATCAAAATTGGACTTTAATCACTCACTTCTCTCTCTTCGAGAAATAAACGGTGAGTTAAGTCAACAAATTGTTCAACACAAAAATGAAACAAGCGTGGAGAATGAGGCTGACTGGCTGGTGAAAGTAGAAACTGCTTTAAAAAATGGAGTCGATTTTATTCCGGAAAAACTTACTTATATTGAGGAATTGGCCGAGCAATTGGAGCAATTAAGCATTGTGGATTATGAATTTTTAATAGATAAAAATACCTGTCATCTTTCCATAGGTTATAACGTGGATGAGTTGCGGAATGATGATAGCTTTTATGATATGCTCGCTTCAGAAGCAAGAATGGGCGTTTTTGTGGGCATTGCACAGGGACTTTTACCCCAAGAAAGCTGGTTCTCCTTGGGACGTTTACTCACCGATTCAAAAGACGGAGCTATTCTACTGTCTTGGAGCGGATCGATGTTTGAATATTTGATGCCGCAATTAGTCATGCCAACTTATGAAAATACCTTGTTGCATGCTACCAATATTGCTATGGTAAAACGGCAGATAGAATACGCTAAAAAACGTGATGTGCCCTGGGGCATCTCCGAATCCGGTTATAACAGTGTGGATGCCAGTTTGAATTATCAATACCAAGCTTTCGGGGTGCCAGGGTTGGGATTGAAGCGTGGATTAGAGGAAGATCTCGTTATAGCGCCGTACGCTAGCATGCTGGCTTTAATGGTAGCGCCTAAAAAAGCGGCATCAAATTTAAAACTGTTATCAGAGATGGGTTTTGAAGGCGAATATGGTTTTTTGGAAGCCATTGATTATACCAAATCGCGTTTACCTCTTGGCGAAAACCATGTGCTGATCAATTCCTTTATGGCTCACCATCAGGGGATGGGATTGTTATCCTTTGCTTTTGTCTTATTAAACAAACCAATGCAAAATCGATTTGCAGCGGAATTGCGCTTTCAGGCGACTCTGCCACTATTGCAGGAACGGATTCCTAAGCGATCCATTTTTCATGCGCATACGGCTAAAATTACTGAGACGCACACTACGGAAGCACATGCACAATTAAGGGTCATAAATACACCCAATACGCCGACACCCGAGATTCAATTACTCAGTAATGGAAAATACCAGGTCATGGTAACCAATTCAGGAGGAGGCTACAGCCGATGGAAAAATATATCTGTAACAAGGTGGCGTGAAGATGCTATTAAAGATAATTACGGCATTTTTTGTTATATAAAAGATGTCGATAGTGGGAATTTCTGGTCCAATACGTACCATCCCACCCTTCAGCCTTCCGAAAAGTATGAGGCTATATTTTCTCAGGGAACCATCGAGTTTCGACGGCAGGATTTTGGTTTTGAAACTAAAACCCAAATTGTGGTTTCCCCTGAAGATAATTTAGAAATAAGAAAAATAAAAATTACGAACCGGTCGAAATTCTCAAGAGTTCTGGAAGTTACCAGTTATACGGAGATTGTTTTGGCATCCCAAGCCTCTGATGAAGCTCATCCCGCATTCAGTAATCTTTTTGTTCAAACAGATGTCCAACCTGACTATAATGCTATTTTTGCCACACGAAGACCGCGTTCCAAAGGTGAAATGCCTCCTCATTTATTCCATTTAATGGATGTATATGGAGCGGCAGTGGAAGAAGCGTCCTTCGAAACGGACCGCATGCAATTTATTGGTAGGGGAAGAACCTTGGCAAATCCCCAGGCGCTTGATATCGGTATATTAGCCGGCAACCAAGGTGCTGTTTTAGATCCTGTAATGGCTACCAAATACCGTATCACTATTAAGCCATTCAGCACTGCTACCATCGACCTTATATATGGTATTTGTGAAAGTCGCGAAGGAAGTGAAGCCCTCATGCATAAATACAGGGATAAGCATCTTAAAAAACGTGCCCTAGATCTTTCCTGGACGCATAGCCAGGTTTTGTTAAGGCAAATAAATGCCACAGAAGAAGATGGGCAACTATTCGGAAAATTAGCCGCCTCGATTATTTATTCAAATCCGGCCCTGCGCGCCAATGAGGCGGTGATCAAGAGCAATTTCAGAGGCCAGTCCGGACTTTGGAGCCATTCAGTATCAGGCGACTTTCCGATTGTTTTGTTACAAATATTTAACTCGGAAAATCTAGATTTAGTTACGCAAATGATCAAGGCTCACGGTTATTGGCAATTAAAAGGCTTGACTGTAGATCTTGTAATCTGGAATGAGGACCATGGCTCATACCGACATGAATTGCAAGACCAGATCTTAGGAATGATTTCAGCAGGTGACTCAGTGACCAGCCATATCCCCGGAAAAATATATGTAAAATCAACCGATCAAATTTCCTCGGAGGATCGTATCTTATTTGAAAGCGTTGCCAAAATCATTATTACCGATAATAATGGCTCCCTCTCCAAGCAAATATCAAGGCAGTACGGAGAAATAGGTTCTTCCCCATTATTAGAAGCTAAACCCCAAACTTCAGGAAAAATTAATTTTGAAAATGTAGTGATGCCATCAGAGCTTAAATACTTTAATGGAACAGGTGGTTTTACCGCAGATGGAAAAGAATATAAGATACTGATTGATAATCAAGCAACCACGCCGGCACCCTGGGTTAACATTATTGCAAATCCTACTATTGGAACAGTAGTTTCTGAAAGTGGTTCAGCCTATACCTGGGCTGTGAATGCACATGAATACCGCATAACTCCATGGCATAATGATCCAGTGACAGACACCAGTGGTGAAGCTTTTTACCTGCGCGATGAAGAAACTGGATTATTTTGGTCGCCGGCTCCTTTTCCTGCAAAAGGCGAAGCGAATTATGTTACTACTCATGGATTTGGTTATACCACTTATGAACATATAGAAAAAGGCATATCTTCTGAAATGAAAGTTTTTGTGGACAAGGAGAAACCCATAAAGTTTGTAGTGCTTACAATAAAAAATAAAACAGACCAGTTACGAAAACTTTCCGTTACAGGGTATCTAGAAATTATTTTAGGTGATGTCCGCTCTAAAACCAATATGCATATTCTTTCAGAGTATGAGGTACAGAGCGGAGCCTTGTTCTTTCGAAACAGGTACAATCATGCTTTTGCCAACCGGGTGGCATTTTTTAAAATTATTGGTGTGAGTAAATATAGTAATACCACCGACCGGTCGAGGTTTATTGGCCGAAACAGAAATCTTTCCAATCCCCAAGCTTTGTACCGTCAGGACCTTAGAGGAAGAATTGGCGCTGGACGTGACACCTGTGCTGGATTGCAAGGAAAATTTGATTTGCTGCCAGGAGAAGAAAGAGAGATTACTTTTCTTATTGGCAGTAGTGAAGACACGGCGTCATCTATTAAGCTCATCCAGAACTTTTCAGATCTGAATACAATTAATCAATCTTTTGACGAGATAAAGGAATACTGGAATGAGATAGTAAATTCGGTGCAGGTTCAGACCCCGGATGAGGCCTTAAATCTTATGGCCAATGGATGGCTTACTTATCAAACCATCGCTTCCAGATTGTTTGCCCGCAGTGGGTTCTACCAATCAGGTGGAGCCTTTGGTTTCAGAGACCAAATTCAGGATGTTCTGTCCTTATTACACAATAAACCTGAATTTGCCCGGAAACAAATACTTTTAAATGCTTCCCGGCAGTTTACGGAAGGAGATGTTCAGCATTGGTGGCATCCCCCCGAAGGAAGAGGCGTGCGTACAAATTGTTCTGATGATCTGTTATGGATGCCATTTGTCGTTTATAGATATTTAAATGCTACCGGTGATTTGAAGATACTGAAAGAGCAAACCGGATTTTTAAAATCCAGGCTGTTGCTTGAAGGAGAAGATTCCCTGTATGATTTACCAATAAGTGGCAGTTCAAGTGCCGATCTGTACCACCATTGTTGTCTAGCCATAAAACATAGTCTCCGTTATGGAAAACACGGCTTACCATTGATGGGGTCTGGCGATTGGAATGACGGAATGGATCAGGTAGGAAATGAAGGCAAGGGAGAAAGCGTTTGGCTAGCATTTTTCCTTTTTGATATTCTTTCCAATTTTGAGAGAGTAGCTATCAATTATGGTGATACCGAATTTGCAACTACCTGTAAAGAAGAGGCTATTAAGCTACAATCCAATATTGAGAAATCTGCCTGGGATGGTGAATGGTACAAACGCGCCTGGTTTGATGACGGAACACCTCTGGGATCTAAAGTAAATAAGGAATGTCGTATTGATGCCATTTCTCAAAGCTGGTCTGTCTTGACAAATGCTGCGCCAGAACAAAGAAGAAATAGCGCCATGGATTCCTTAAATAAACACTTGGTTAGGAGAGATATAAAAATTATTCAGCTTCTTAATCCGCCGTTTGATAAATCTGATATGAATCCAGGATATATTAAAGGTTATGTACCAGGTGTAAGGGAAAATGGTGGGCAATATTCCCATGCAGCCATCTGGACACTGATGGCTTTTGCAGCCCTTGGCGATCGAAAGACAGCCTATGAACTCTTTAGTATGATACAACCAATTAATCATGCCTTACATCCAGGGGATGTACTAATTTATAAGGTAGAGCCTTATGTTATGGCTGCGGATGTTTACGCCAATGAAACTCATCGGGGTCGCGGCGGATGGACTTGGTATACAGGTTCCTCAGGTTGGATGAATCAATTCATCATTGGCTCACTTCTAGGCATGGAAATCCTTGTGGACAAACTTAAATTTACACCCTGCTATCCTGAAGAATGGCCCTCAGTCACAATCACGTATCGTTACGGAACATCCACTTATAATATTATTATATATCAGGAAAGGGATATTGAAAATTCATGGTGGAAAATGCAGAATGAACAGGGGAAGGGAAATGTTATTTCTCTAAAAGATGACGGTATGCATCATGAGGTTGAGGTTCATGTTCTTATCTAAGATATACTTATGCTTGCTAAATTTTAAAATCTCTCAATGACGATCTGAGAAATTGTGAAAGATTAAATATATAGAAAGCCTTATAATGCACAGCATCTATATTGTTCAGAATTCGACTGGATATAGCAAATTTTCGTCTATATCTCATTGCATCATGCCTTGTGTTTATTGCATTTATTAGGGTAGAAACTCTCATTCTTCATATTTACAGAGTGGCAGCTGTTGGATGGGTTGAAATTCCTTTGTAGGTATTCTTTTTTCAATTAAGAACCAATACAGGAACCTTGGCTGTAATATTAGCGACTGCGTTAACTTTCCTTTTCGTGATATACTATGATCAGGAAGTAGTGTGAGCAGGTCTATATCATGATTCCAAGTATAGGTTAAAACACCATCAAGGACATTTTTATTCTTGACTGTCTTTAAGGTTTGTTAGGACCTAGGCATTTCTTTCGAAGTCGTTTTCTAGCGACAACTAATTGTAACGGAAAGCTTGAGTCCACTCCGTTTAGGCCACTTTTCGTTCGGTTTTTTCAGTTTCATCGGTTCGAGGGCTACATATTTCAAGTTTCCCTATTTCGGTAGGTGACCTTATCCGTTCGGGAACAAGTG
>Ga0075108_10000262_pt1 | contig 32028 bp, 29 predicted proteins | sample AntAceMetag02UK1_FD_69797 | JGI IMG/M metagenome (GOLD analysis project Ga0075108, IMG submission 69797) | Saline lake microbial communities from Ace Lake, Antarctica - Antarctic Ace Lake Metagenome 02UK1 | ecosystem: Environmental > Aquatic > Non-marine Saline and Alkaline > Saline | place...
GAAAACTTAAAAGAGCATATGAACTTGTTGCAAAATAATCCCCAACGTGTCAAAAAATACTTTAAGCACGAGGATATTAAATATGCCGCTTAATAACGGTATATAACGGTCGGGTTAATAAGATGATTTTTGTAATGAAAGGTACGTGGCGTTGATAACTTTTTTTTTCGATTTCCAATAAATTGAAATCTGATAATTTTTTAGATACCAAGGTCTTCCCCCAGAAATCATATTATTTCCTATGCACAACGATGGTAAAAGGGTGTTCCGACTCAATTTTAAAAAAGAATCATCCCATACGGTTAAACCTTTTTGTACATTGAAAGTCAAAGTGGTTAAAGTCAGGATATTTGGTTTCCGAAAAAGAACTGGTAGCGGAATTACAAAACAAGGACACACAGTCCCGAGCCTTTGAGGTACTCGTAAAAACCTACAAAGAGCGTTTGTATTGGCATATTCGAAGTATTGTGTTAAACCATGACGATGCCGATGATGTATTGCAAAACACCTTTGTAAAAGTCTATCGGAATATGGACGGATTTAAGGGCGATAGCAAACTTTTCTCTTGGATGTATAGGATAGCCACGAACAAATCGCTTAGCTTTTTAAAACAAAAGTCAGGAAAGTTGGGACTGAACGGCATGGAATACCAAGAGCGACTGGTCGGAAATTTAAAGGCCGATGTCTATTTTGAAGGGAACGAGATCCAGTTACAATTACAAAAAGCCATTGCCACCGTGCCGGAAAAGCAGAAACTGGTGTTCAACATGAAATATTTTCAGGAATTGAAATATGAAGAGATTTCCGAAATACTGGATACCACGGTTGGCGGTTTGAAAGCCTCCTATCATTTGGCCGCTAAAAAGATTGAAGCATTTCTAAAAGAAGATTAAACCTCTTAATCATTTGACAGTCGAACTATAGCAATGAAAAAAATCTATAAAAAAAATCCTTTTAAAACTCCCGATACCTATTTTGAGGAGTTTTCGGATTCCCTGTCTACGAGGTTACGGGAAGAAAGTGTTAAGCTACCTAAGAAAGGTGGTTTTGCGCTACCGGATGGTTATCTTGACGGCCTGCATTCCAGTATTCAGGAAAAATTAGAACCCAAAGGAACCAAGGTGGTTCCTTTAAACCCTTACAGAAGGTATTATTTGGCAGCCGCTTCTATCGCAGCCTTAATGTTAATGATTATTGGTATAAATTGGAACATAACGAAACAAAACGCTTCTTGGGAGGATATAGCGAATACGGATATAGAAAACTATTTTGAGAATAATGCTATTGGACTTAGCTCCTACGAAATAGCAGAAGTAATTGCCGTAGATGGCTTGGAAATATCCAATTTTTTAGATTCCCAACTCAGCGAGGAACACATCTTGGACTATCTTAACGAGCGCACAGATGATTATGAAGAATTAAACTTAGAAGAAGATGAATAGAGTAGTTATTATCCTAGTGATACTTTTTACCTCTATTGGCTATGGCCAGAGAGGAAATAGGGATAAAATAAAATCCTTGAAAGTAGCCTTTATAACGGACCAGTTGGCATTGACTTCAAAAGAAGCGCAACAGTTTTGGCCGGTTTATAATGAATTTGAGGAAAAACGGGAGTCCCTTCGGCAAAAGGAGCATAAACAGATACGCAGCAAAATGCAGGATACAACGGAACTATCCGAAAGGGAAGCAGTGGCCCTTTTAGAACAATATACTGATTTTAAAACAGCGGAAGAAAAGCTGAACAATTCGTATTTATGTGAAATAAGAAAGGTATTATCGGCAAAAAAAACGCTGCTTTTGTTTAATTCGGAGGAAGATTTTAAAAGGCAATTGATACGGCAGTACCCGCAAAATAGAGGTGGGAGGTAAAAGCAAGTGTCAAGTTCAAGTGTCAAGTTCAAATACAAACTCAAATACAAACTCAAGTAACCAGAAATTAGAAATTAGGAAAAATACCGAATACTGAATAAAAATTTAAAAAAATTCAGCATAAATCATAGCTCATAAAACTGCTTACTGCTACTGCCAACCGCCACTTTTTTCACTACCGGCTACCCTCTAAAAACTACCCATTATTCTATTTTTAGCGGCTCTCCAATTTAGTCAAAGGGGAGAATGAATTCCGCTTGCGGAAGAAAGAGGGGTTTGCCCTGCAAACTAGCTCACGTAATACTTGGTTTATGGAGCTGTGCGGCAAAGCAGTACGTGGTCAAACCCTCCGACCGCCAAAGGCGGCCACCTCCCTTCGTCTGAAGTGAGGAACTTTTTTAAGTTAAAGAGTCAAGTTTAAAAACAAAAGATGGCAGATGTTAGATGAAAATTACCGAATAGAAGAATCAATTAAAACTAGATACAAATTATCGAAATACAACATTAAACTGCTTACTGCCCCTGCCAACCGCCACTTTTTTCACTATCGGCTACCCATTAACGACTACCAACTATCCCAAAACAGCCTACCTAAAAGTCAACCTTACAATCCTATCCCGCCCTGCCGCATAGGCAATGGAATCGTTCTGAAAGCGGAGCGTAAAAAAGGATTCGTCAGATAGTTGATTCCACGAATTTCCTTGATCGCCAGAATAGGCAATCCCTGTAAAACCAAGCGCAACGATTCCTTGTCCTTCCGTTCCTGGCACAAATTGGATGCAGCTCCTATAGTTGGGCAACGTACCATCTGCCATGAGCGTCCAAGTTTTTCCGCCGTCAGTAGTAATTACTTTGTTCTCCGTGTTACGCTCCGGATCGGTATAATCCCCTCCAATGGCTACGCCTAAATTTTCATCATAAAAAGCGATGGAGTAAATGCCCTCCGTGGGTTCGGTTGATTTTATCGGCGTATTTTGGACTTCCCAAGTGCGTCCTTTATCAGGAGAAAATAGGATACGCTTGGTGGTTACGATCCATGCATTGTCTCCCACGACCGCAATATTGGTGTTACTGGCCGCAAAGGCACCTTCGCCCTCAATTTCCTTCGGGACATTGGTACAGGGTAACTTAATCCAAGTGTTTCCGCCATCTCGTGTGATGATTATACTCATACATCCATTCATGGTATCTCCAACGGCAATTCCTTCTTCATCGTTCCAAAAGGTCATGGCATCGTAAAAAACGGCATCGTCCTCCTCTTTAAATACCAATTCCATCTTGCCCTTCGCTCCTGTTTTGTATAACAGGGCCGGATTCGCCACGGACAACATAAAAAAATCAGTAGCCGTATGGGCCACAGCTCTAAATTCGGGTATCAAACTATCTTGACGTTGCACGTTCGTCCTTACTTTTCCGGTCGCCAAATCAATAGATCCGAACGTCCCCTTATTGGCGGCAAATGCCAAGCTGTTGCCCATAAGCTCTATTGCCCTAATGCTAAGGGAATCGGTATACAGGGTTTCCAACTCCACCGTGGTAAACAGAGTTTTCTTTTCGACCTGAGAACAGGAGACAAGTAAGATAAAAACGAGTAAAAAGCTAAAGTAGCGCATGGGTATAAAGTTTCTCAAAAATAAAGGGAATCGCTTCTAAAACAATACCTTTGCAAACTTAATTTTTAAGAATGAAACTGCACAGAAACCTCGTATTTGCCGTAATCGACGCTTTGAATTTGATATTCAACGAAGCAGAATACGCCGATAAGGTGGTACAAAAAGTATTAAAGTATGATAAACGCTGGGGCGCTCGGGATAGAGGGTTTATTGCGGAAACCACTTACGAAATGGTGCGTTACAAACGACTATATATGGAAATTGCCGATGTACGAGAACCTTTTAGCAGGCCGGACCTTTTTCGTATGTGGGCTGTTTGGGCTGTTTTAAAAGGCATTGACCTACCGGATTGGAAACAACTGGAACCAACTCCCGAACGACGCATTAAAGGTAAATTCGACGAGCTTTCAAAAATTAGAAAATACCGTGAGGCCGTGCCGGATTGGATAGATGAACTTTGTGCGAAGTCGCTCGGAGAAAAATTATGGACGGCGGAAATAGCAAAACTGAACGAACCGGCAGAAGTGATTCTGCGCACCAACACCTTAAAAACAACTAAAGAGGAATTGCGCAAAGCGCTACTGGACGAGGGTATTGTAGCAGAGCCGATAAAAGGGTATCCGTTAGCATTGCGTTTACCGGAACGGGCGAATGTTTTTGTAACGGAATCGTTCAAAAAAGGCTTTTTTGAGGTTCAGGATGCCTCGTCCCAATTGGTTGCAGAAATGTTAGATGTACAGCCAGGCCAACGTGTGGTAGATACCTGTGCCGGAGCAGGCGGAAAATCCCTTCACATAGCCGCCCTCATGGAAAACAAAGGTCAATTGATTGCTATGGATATCTATGGCAGTAAGTTAAAAGAGCTGAAAAGAAGAGCCAGAAGAAACGGCGCCCATAATATCGAACCTAGGGAAATTGATTCTACCAAGGTGTTCAAAAAACTATACGGAAGTGCAGATAGGGTGCTTATAGATGCACCTTGTACAGGTTTAGGCGTCATCCGCAGAAATCCGGATACCAAATGGAAAATGCAACCAGAATTTTTAGAAAAAATCACAAAGACCCAACGGGAAATCTTGGGGAGCTACAGTAAAATCCTAAAGCCCGGTGGCAAAATGGTCTATGCGACCTGCTCCATACTTCCGCAAGAAAACAACGACCAAGTCAAGTCGTTTTTATCGAGCGCGGAAGGAGCAGATTTCACCCTCATCAGCGAGAAGAAAATCTACGCCTCCAAAAGTGGGTTCGACGGGTTTTATATGGCTCTGCTGGAAAAGAAGTTGGTATAGTTTGAACCACGGGAATCCAAGTAAAAGAAACAGTTTCGGGCTAAGGATAACTACTTGCTAATCGAATAACCCAATTTGCTGAGGGACAGGCTTGGGTTCTTTTTTAACAATCGGTTTTGTTGCCGCATGCTGCTTGTCTCCCCAACTTTGCATGGACCGTACTACCGGTAATAGGGATTTGCCCAAAGGCGTTAAAGAATATTCTATCCGGGGCGGTATTTCGGCAAAGGTTTCCCGTTCCAAGATTCCCGATTTTTCCAACTGCTTTAACTGCTTACTCAACATTTGCCTGTTAATACCCTCTATTTCCCGCAACAGGGTAGTAAATCTGTTTATACCTTTAGTAATTCTGAATAGTATAATCGGTTTCCATACACTTCCGATCATAGTCATGCAAAGGGCAACGCCACACGTTTTGCTTGTTTTTTTCTTTTTTGATATCATATCATATTTCGTTCAAAACAAAGTCCCAACCTATTACATATAAAATGCAAAAATAACATCTTACATTTTATTTCATAGCCATATCTCAAAATTACGTATCTCGGAAGTTAGTAGCATGAAGTGGTCGATTATTTTACTGAAGTTGAAACTATCCGGCCTATTCTTTCAAGGTAGGATATTCCACTCCCAATTGCTCCAAATAGGTATCATATTTGGTTTCGTCAAAATAAAACTGCTCCAATTGAGACCTGAACTGCCCTTGCTTATCAACATTAAGATATATGGGAGGCATATCACTTTCCGAAATCATGGGAATAAATTTGGTTTCCTTAGTTTGTTCATTGGTAAAATAATCCCATGCACCAGTAAGCAACTCCGGCTTTAAAAGAAAATCCAGAATGGTCATGGCCTCTGCCTTGGCTCCGGCCACTACGCCCTTATGGGCAATAGGCGTTGCCATGGAGATAGCATTGCTCCAATGATGCCCTTGCAATCCTGGAATATTTGACGGAAAACGCATGGTTACCGTTGGCACTTTCCAAGAAATATCCCCTATGTCGTCAGAACCTCCGCTAACGGGTTCTATTACCGGCAATCCCAAAGGATCGAGGGTTGTACTCAATCCCTCAATTTTTTCGGAGTTTACCTCCGTTTGTACGGCTTTGGCCAGTGCTTGGTCCGCTTCGGACCAACTAGGTAAACCCACTAGTTTAATATTATCATACATCCTCTCCGCAATTTCCTTATTATAATGCCTAGGCCAAGCGGCACCGAGCACTTTGTGCGTTGTGGTCGTGCCCGTCATCATTGCCGCGCCCACGGCAATTTTATTCGCCTCCTTGTACATATCCATAATTCCGTCATATGTTATGTCCCTGAAATAAAACCATATCGCTGCTTTAGAAGGCACAACATTGGGTTGATCCCCAGCATCGGTAAAGACGGAATGGGAGCGCCTTAAAGGATGTAGGTGCTCACGCTTATAGTTCCATGCAATATTCATTAATTCGGCTGCGTCCAAAGCACTTTTGCCGCGCCAAGGTGATCCGGCGGAGTGGGCAGATTCGCCTTCAAAGGAATATTCTACCGAGATTAAACCCGTACCCTTCGTAGGTCCGTAGGAAACACTAAGGTTATCGCTCACATGGGTAAATATACACATGTCTATATCATCAAAAAGCCCGTCTCTTACATACCATGCTTTGGCTGCCAACAATTCTTCGGCAATACCGGGCCACACAATCAAGGTACCTCCAATATTTTCCCGTTCCATGATCTGCTTTACCGCCAAAGCAGCCGAAATATTCATTGGGATTCCGGCATTATGGCCTTCCCCATGTCCGGGTGCCCCTTCTACGATCGGTTTATGGTAGGCCACCCCAGGATATTGGGATGCTTTTGGTATACAATCCACATCACTGCCCAAGGCTATGGTAGGTCCTTTGCCATTGCTCCATGTGGCAAACCAGGCCGTGGGAATACCCGAAATGGAATTTTCTATTTCAAAACCATTTTCTGCAAGTACGTCGGTAAGGTATTTGGACGATTCTACTTCCTGAAATCCCAACTCGGCAAAACTGAATATTTTGTCCACCATTACTTGTGACTGTTTTTTATTTGCCTCAACGATGGCTGCAGCTTCCAACTTTAATTTTTCAATCTGTTTTTTGGATAGTTGTCGTTGTGCAAAGGAGCTCGCCGTTACGAACAATGCACATAAAAAGAGAAGGGTAAGTGATTTTTTTTTCATAGTGGTTTTCGGTTTTTATGTGGAAGAAGGTACAAAAAAGCAGCATGACTTTAACCTTGAGCCTAATTTTTTGGGATTACAAAATCTAAGTCCACAGTTTTGTATTTAAAGCAGTAAAAAGCAATAAATTTTCAAGTTTAAAACAATCAGAGCCAATCGCTAGATCTATATAAGAACTATAAGGGCTTTTATTTTTTTAAAATCTTCGTCCATCTGGAAATTTGGGTACAAATTGTCCTCTTCAACATGAAAAAAGATGCACTCCTCCCGTAATTTTAAAGTTTTGTTACGAAAAGATAAGCCGGTAAAACCCTAACTTTATATCATAACCTAAAGCAAGAAAAATAAGCCTAGTAATGATAAGAACAACAACGCTCCTCATCTGTACTTTACTTTTTGTAGGCACGACGGCCTTATTCGGACAAGAAGACCGCTATATCTTTAAAGAAGGCGATTACAGCGGAATTGGGAAATGGTTCATGGGCAGGGAAATTTCCCATGTTATGGGATACCAAGGCATGTCATGGTTGGAACGGGACGAGCGGGAAGCGGAAGAAAATACCTCCAAACTTCTTAAAAATATGACTATTACCAAGACCGATGCCATTGCCGATATTGGTGCGGGTTCCGGTTACCATGTTTTTAAAATGGCGACCATGGCAACAGCCGGAACTATTTATGCCGTGGATATTCAGGATGAAATGTTGGCCGCCATGCGGACAAAAAAGGCCGATGGAAAATATGCTAATGTAACTTTAGTTAAAGGCAGCGAAAAGAGCGTGAATTTGGAAGCCAATTCCGTAGATAAGATATTAATCGTTGATGTCTACCACGAAATGAATTTTCCGTACGAAATGATGGTATCCATCAAAAAAGCTATGCGCCCCAAGGGAAAGTTATACTTGATAGAATACAGGGGCGAAGACCCAAACGTGCCTATAAAGGAATTGCATAAAATGACCGAAGCCCAAGCCGTAAAAGAAATGAAATCGGTCGGTTTTACATTGGAAGCAAACAAAGACAATCTTCCTTGGCAGCACTGTATGGTGTTTGTGAAAAGTGAATAGTCGGGAATTGGAGGCAAGATGTGGGATGCTCGCTACGTGATGATGGTTTCAGGTTTCTGTAGTTCCAAGTTTTAGAAGTTGATAACGGGTAGCTTTCGAAACTATGATGTTCCTTGCCCTTTGCAGAGTAACGTCCGAACAAAAAGTATAAAAAGCTTTAAATATGGAAAAGCAACTTTTTGAAACAAGTTTTATTTGTGTTCGAAAGCAGTTTCCTTCCTGTTGTGCTAAGCTTGTCTAAGTATGGAAGGGATTAAGGGAGGTTTTTTTTGTCGGCATACAAGACGGAAGGGGTAGCACCCAAGCATCCGTTTTCAACGTATAACATAATCCGAAATAATATGCTATATCAAATTACATATATACTACTAATTTTTCTCAAAACTAACGTGATGACCGCACAAACAATAATCGACTTCAAAGAAAATCCCACGACTAAAAACTGGTATATAGTGGATGACGTGGTCATGGGCGGCCGTTCTTCGGGTGAGTTTTCAATTACCAAGGACGGTTACGGACAGTTTTCCGGGGAAGTCTCCCTAGAAAACAACGGCGGCTTTTCGTCCGTTAAGTATGAAATGGAGACCGTACCTGTAAAACCAAGTAGTACAATACTTATACGTCTTAAGGGCGATGGGAATGCCTACCAATTTAGGGTAAAGGATAAACGCCGGCATAGCTACAGTTATATCACTACGTTTGAGACTACGGGCGACTGGCAAACCCTAGAATTCACCTTGGCGAACCTCCACCCTACCTTTCGTGGTAGAAAAGTGGACTTACCCAACTTTGATCAAGATACACTAGAAGAACTGCGATTTTTAATTGGGAATAAAAAGCCGCAACGGTTTCAATTGTTATTGGAGTCCATTTTTGTTCTGGACTAACAAAGGTTTCTTTTTTTGTTCTATTTCAAGGATAGCTGAAAATATATTCCTTTTATTTTTTAGCAGTATAGCGATAATCTGTAAAAACTCAATTTTTCGCTTTATTTTTTGACCAAGAAAAAAGTGACATAGGTGTAGAACAGTTTCCTTCAATCGGTTTCAAAATGTCAGTATTACAAAACTAATAGCCTTTCGCTTGACAGTCCGCTCATTTGCTATCCCTAAGGAACTTTTTTCAGACGGGAAGCATCTACTTTCTTCAAATTATGGATTGTATTCTGAACTTTGCCAGTGAATTCATTGCCTTGCGCATCTTTGACTTTATAAGCAATAGTCATCACATCGACCGGTTTAATTTCTGGGAGTACAAGCTTTATGGTTTTTCCATCATCACTTAGCAATATACTGCTAATTTTCAATGTTTTGGTATTATATCGCTCGGAACCATAGTTGCTGCTTCTGACGAGAGCCCAAGTTTGCACCTCAAAATTTGCGAGGTCCTTTAGGCTGTCAGCGTCCAATTTCTGGGCAAAGGTCAGCACTACACCATCTTCCTCTGCAGATAGTTGTATGGGGGTCGACAAGGGTTTGCCCGTATAGCGAAGCCTATAAAATTCCCCTCCCCGCATCATTTGGGAGGTACCCCAGGCCGACATACCACAGGCATACAGGTTACCGTCTGTGGGATTAAAACGGCCCCGCATCACACCGGAGAGAAACTCAACATCGGGCAAATCTATGACACCTGCCTGTCGCTGACCATTGACTTTTTCGGATAGCACAAGTTGCACTTTGCCATAACCATATGAAAAACTCAGCAGACTACCGTCAAGGGGACCCCACTTTTTGCTATCGACCCATAATAGCTCGGATGGTGATCTGTCAAATTCCATATCGATCCAGACCATGGGCGGTTCCATTGCTGTACGTGTGGAATCCTTTGGCGGATTATAGCCCCACATGTTGCCGTAGAACTTTCCGTCACCTTCCACCCAATTGACCCTGTTCATCGGATTCCAATACCCTTGTTGATCCGTTACTATAAAGCTTCCGTCGGGGTTAATACAGACACCATTAGCCGCCCTGAAGCCTGTTGCGATAATATCAGTTCGGGAACCATCTTTATTCACTTTAAGCAAAGTACCATGCTGGGGCACTAGGGCTTCCCGGGCATGACGCCCGCTTTTGGCATAATAGAAATTACCTGCCTCGTCAGTCTGTAAGCCCATGGCAAACTCATGAAAATGATCGGTGACCTGATGGTCACTATTGAAATTTTCGTAAAAATCAGTCTCCCCATCTCCGTTCAGGTCTTGAAGGCGAACCAATTGGTCACGGCAGATAACGTAAATTTTTTCGTCAACGACTTTGATCCCTAACGGTTGAAATAACCCCGAACCAATCCGTTTCCAAGTCAATTTCCCGGAAGCGTCCGTAAGTCCGGTAATCTTCCAAATATCACCGTCCGTGGTGCAGGCTATGCCTATATTCGTATCTTTTAGAAAATCAATTCCACTAAGCTTCATCCTGCTTTCCCAAGGGTTGTCAAAGGGAATGGTAAGCTCGTCAACGGCGAAAGGACCATCCTCATTTCCTTTGGTGATGGTCGTGGTCAATTCCTGTGGGTAGTGGGGTTTTCCGCCCTTTGTGTATTGCGCCAAAGATTCCGGCGAGGATGATTTTTTGGCAAAACCATCCAACCCTTCCCCATTGGAATCGGCAATGAACAACTTGACGTTGGCGGATTTTCCTTTGGGAACTTCCAGCATGACAAATCCATCGGCATTCTTCAAGGCAGCCCCATTGCCGTTGAGGGCAACTTTTGTTCCCTCGGGTGCCAGTCTCATCTTTAGTATATTGAAGGATGGACTAATGTTCAACGTTCTCGTAAAAACCGTTTGTTCACCATTTTTTTCCATCCCAAGACGCTCCAAAATATCGGAATTTCCCACGGAATAGGAAATAATGATATTGTCCCCGTTGTGATAGATTCCCTTATAATAGGCCCATTTATTGGGCAACGGTCCAAACCTACGACCATCACGCGCCTTTTCTCGTGGGTCTACGAAAGATTCGGTATCAGGGTTTGCCCAGGCCGGACCCACCGGGGTCTCAAAATGTAATTTACCAATGGTCCTGGGATAGGTTTCATGTTGGTCGTTCAATAAAATACCCTGCCAATCAATAAACCCTTGCCCTGTCCAACCTCCTGCAACCCGCATGAGATCGTGATCGAAAATCATCCAGGCCCTACCGTCCGAAACACCTCCCGGGCCTTCATCCAAACGTACCGCAATACCTTTGTAGGCAAAGTTATTCTCAAGATAGTTTTCATCTGGGAATGGAGTCGGACCATCCGAATGGAACCGTTCGGGCCCGGTCGCGGCATCCACCAATTCATAAGTATTCATTAAAAAATTGCCGTAATCCATATCTGACCAAGGATGATAGGGTTTTGCTGCCGGACCCCTTGAAGTACCCTCGGGCAACTGGGCCAAGTATTCCGAACTCACCGGGTAATATTCCTCTTTGTTATTAGGCCGCACAAAATCTTCCCGGATATATAAAATAACATCATACTTCTGTTGAGGGGTCAACGTGACCTGCGGCGGCATGGAGCCTGAACCCTTAGTGATTGTGTTATACATAGCAAAAGGGTCGTTGCCAAACTTAAAAGGTTGTTCCCAAAACTTGTTGGATAAAGGAATGGAACCCTCCAGCTCTGGGGTGCCGTGGCAATTGATACAATTTGAGTTATAAACCCGTTCACCCCGTTCAAATGCTTCCCCATCAAAATCCCTCATTAGTCCGGTGTGATCCAAATCCTTTTCACCTTTACCTAAATCCGAATCAGCTAAAATATATTTTACGTCCCCCTTTCGAGGCTCTAAATACTGATCGTCTTGCCTCTCGGCAATAATTGGTTTTTCTTCATCCCCGGCTAAAATATGTCCTGTAAATTTTTCTCCTTCAAAAATCCCGGAAATCTTTAGCTCCTCCTCGAAACTACCAACGTCAGCGGACAATTTGTTCCCCTCGATAGTTACATTGTGCATACTGATATTTCCCATATCTGGTGTGGACATCCGGCCAATGTAGGAATTACCCATCTTTTCAAGCTGCATGGTTCCATAGCCACCTTCAAACTCCAAATCCCAAGTACCCGAAAAACCACGGTCGAAAGAACAATTATAAAAACAAACCATGGATATAAGCAACAGAACAACTATTCGAATTTTGTATTTCATAAATGTTTTAATTTTGTACCGCAAACTCCTTAAAATAGATTTCGGTTTATTCGATGAACGTAAACTCCGGCAACTTCATAATTTCTCCGCCCCTTAAAGCACTCTCATGCGCCAGAATTCCCACACAGGTCATATTGGCGGATTGTTTCACATTGGGATAGGGGCTCCTTTTTTGAACCAAAGCATCTACAAATTCATGCACCAAATGCGGATGAGATTCTCTTATGGATAGCGATATGTACCTTACTGATCGTGGCGTAACTGAAATAACATATCCGAAGGTCGTAATCCGTCTATGAAATGATACAAATTTTGGGAATATCGACCTTAGCCAAAATACCTGAAAATGAACTGTTTACGGAAAAACGAAGCAATCAGAATATCAAAGAACAGCTTACCTTATTTACTGATAATGAATTATGCATGGGACTGTACTAATCTGACTTTATAAACCAAATTACTATTGACAAATAATAATCCAAAGTATTTAATACAACACCCTAAATTTAATGGTATTCCCTACATTCTTAAGTGCCTTTATGACATCCTTATTGTACTCTTTGTCCAAATCGGTAATCACATAGCCCACTTCGCTATCGGTTGATAGGTATTGACTAGAAATATTCAATTCAAACTCCGCCAACACCTTATTGATCTTTGCCATGATACCGGGCACGTTTTTGTGAATGTGCAAGAACCGGTGTGCCTTATTTTGTTTGGGCAGCCGAATATTAGGAAAATTAACGGCATCTACCGTATTTCCGGAATTAATGTAGTCCATTATTTTATTAGGCACAAAATCTGCGATATCCCTTTGTGCCTCTTCCGTACTACCGCCTACATGCGGCGTTAAAATAACGTTGGGAAAGCCTTGCAACCTGGTTTTAAAATCTCCATTGCCCATAGGTTCCTCTGGGTATACATCTACGGCAGCACCTGCAATATGGCCGCTATCCAAGGCATCTGCCAAAGCATCGATGTCCACTACAAAGCCACGGGACAGGTTCACCAACATGGCACCTGGTTTCATTTGGTTGATTTCCCTTTTTCCGATAAAGTTTTTATTGGCAGGGTTGTCATCTATATGCAAGGTAACCACATCGGATATATTCAATAAATCTTCAAGGGTATTGCACTTTTTCGCATTACCGATTGCTAAACTATCCTCTACATCATAATAATAGACACGCATACCAATAGCCTCCGCCAAAACCGACAACTGTTTGCCAATATTGCCGTAGCCTACGATTCCTAAATTTTTACCGCGCACCTCCCTAGATCCAGTAGCTGTTTTCAGCCATTGACCGCTATGTAACTCCGAACTTCTTGCAAAGACACTTCGCATGAGCATAATGATCTCTCCAATGGCAAGTTCTACCACGGATCGCGTGTTGCTATACGGAGCGTTGAAGACTACTACACCTTTTTTCTTGGCATATTCCAAATCTATTTGGGTCGTACCTATACAAAAAGCACCAACAACTAATAATTTATTGGCCGCATCCAGCACGTTTTGGGTCACTTGGGTCTTGGATCGGATACCCAGCACATGTACGCCCTTTATTTTTTCTATTAGTTCCTCCTCGGATAAACTATGCTTTACCAGTTCTACCGAAAATCCATCTTCGGAAAGGTTATCGAAAGCGGCCGTGTGCACGTTTTCCAATAAAAGGACTTTGATTCTGTTCTTGGGGTAAGATATATTTCGTGGCAAATCGTTAAGGTATAAGAATTCATCTAAATTAGGGGTCACATGGTCGGCCTTGTTGGTGGCCTTTTCCCTGTGTACGTTCTCGGTATACGCAAAAAATTTATCGGCAATTCCGGCTTCGCGCATCACATAATCGCTATAGCCATCGCCAATGACCTGTACCTCTCCTTCAAGGTGCATGTCTTTAAGGCATTGTATTTTTCCGTTATGTTGCGAAAGGACATTTTTTTCATCGAAACCTATTATATTTCCTTGGGCATCAAATTTAAAGGTATTTGCATACACCCTATCCGCGGGAATGTTATATTCTTTCACGATGGGTTCAATAAATTCCTTAAATCCGCATGAAATTACGTAAATATCATCGGCATATTTCTCAAAAAAGTCCTTGTTGGAGGCTATGGATTTTGAAATTTTATGACGTAGTTCGCCGACCAAAAGATCCAAATCGTCTTTATGGGCATGCAGCAACTTGATCCTGCTCTCCAAAGATTCGGTAAAAGAAATATCGCCATCTATGCCCAGATTCGTTATTCTTTGGATTTCGGCTATAATTTCGTTCTTGTCCGCTTTTCCCCGCAGTGTAATTTCGGCCAATACGTCCAAGGCCTCCACACGTGTTAGGGTACTATCGAAATCAAAAACATATTTTCTTCCGGTTGCTATCATTAGTTTAATCGCTTAACTTAAAGGATTGCCTTATATAATGTAATACAATGAACATCCAAAATTACATCCCAAAAGTAAAAATTATATTTCTCCAATGCTTCCTTTAGCCTGAAATAAAACAAAAACTACCGTCTTTGGTCAAAATTGAAAATTAATCGCCCTAATTATTGAATATTTCTCAAAAAATGGAATCGATTTTAGTTGTTGTTGATGTTCTACCATTATTTCTTTGAGTATAAAATATAGTTCTTTCAACTTTACATAGGACAAAAGGACGCAGGACTTAGGATCTTTGCGTATTAAGTTTAAAACATTGCGATGTTTGCGTGATTATAATTTTTCTGGGTAATTATAATTGATCTTATGTCCTAAGACTATAAGTCCTGCATCGTGCCAGTTTATTACTTCATTTCCGCAACACCTGCCTAAAGGCCGGCTGGCAGGTCAGTTGTAGAACCATAATTGATATACAACAGACCGGTAAGCATCGCCAATGCAAAACTGACGAGCGTACCGATCAGAATATACTCAGTTAATTTTCGATTGTTGGTCTCCTTAAGATCGTTGAAACGGAAAACCGATTTTGCCGTGATCAAAAGACCAATGGCATCCCATCTTCCAATAATGATGAACAAAAGCACGAACAAACGCTCTAGGATACCAATATACTTCCCTGCATTGGGCAGGGATTTATGGTCTGTATTTATCTGATCGGACATGGGCTGCAATAACTTCCCCATTAGTACGTCAGATGGGAAGGTAAGGAACACCACGGCAAGCACCAAGGACCAGTCTAAATTTTGAAAGAAGGAAATGAAATGCTCGGGCAACACATTATAAAAACAATAGACATAAAGCACCTAGACATGAAGAAATTGGTCTATAGAAAAAGGAATACTTTTATTCTTGAACAAGGGATTGACATACAATTTTGCTAGGTCTATTAGCAGGTGGGAAACGGCAAGCACAAATGCCATTCTCCAAAGGCTTAAGTCCCACAGCACCAAAAAATACAATGCCAGATGAAGGTAAAGGTATTTTGACCAGATTTTATTGACCTCTTTATGAATGACCCATTTTACAGGTTGGAGCATGAAATCCCCTATCAAATGTGCGAGCAATAGTTTTACAAAAAGTGTCATAGGCTAGACGTCTGCAATAACCTTTTCGTAGTAGGAGACCAAATCCAAGACCAAATCCAGTCGCGCTCTTTTTATTCTTTGGCTAACGGCGGATTGTTTTATGCCTAACTTTTTAGCGATCTCTTTTTGGGAAGCATCGGGATTGTCCAACACCAAGGCAACAATTTCTGCCGAGACCACACTCCAATCATCCATGAAATCCAAGGCCAATCGTAATAAAAGATTCAAGGTAGCATCTTGGGATTCGCTACCCGTGGCTATGCTAAGGTTAACCTTGTTTTCCTTTAAGGATTCAAATCTGCGGCCAGAACGTTGATGGGCTGTACCGTTAGATTCGCTTACGCCCGTTCCAACATAGGTTTCCAGACCTATCCCAATACCCATTCTAACATCCAATCCTTTAACCGATTTTAACAAGGCCTTTATTTGTATGGCCGATACCAAGGCATTTTCCCGAGTAACCTTGAGCTGAAATTCATCTCCCCTATGTATTTCCCAATAGAGGGGAGCAGACCCAAAACGATTGAAATAGTCCTTTAAATCCCCTATCCATTCTGATGATGGATGATTTTCCGAATTAATGATGTCCCCTGCTATAATTGCTATCATAATAATTAACTATTATGCTAATATATTAAAAAATAAGCTAATACGATAATATTTATAAATATAAGCGAATGAATAGATAGAATTTCCTACGGGACAGTCTTAGAGCCAGCACTACGCACGATGAAATGCAAACCAAGAGACAAGAACCAAGAAACAAGAGACAAGATTCTAACCAGAAATCATTGCTGAGAGTATTCTTAGAAGTGTGTCAAGTCAAAATATATTTTAATATTTAAAGGCTGTAGTTTAAATTAGGTATTATTTTGTAACTTTAAACTATGGATATATCAGCAATAAAATCATACTTTTTAACCTTGTCGGAGCTGCAGCGCTCAGATCTATTGGGCTTACTGAAAGATATTGGCGGAGCGGATGTGCCGGTAGGTGTCCTGAGTGCCCGCAGGGAGGTGTTGGACAACAAGCAGGGATCCTGTTCCCATTGCGGACATCGGAAATATGTAAGGTTCGGCACGAAGAGCGGCTCTCAAAGGTACAAGTGCAAGTCATGTATGCGAAGCTTTACCGAACATTCGGGCACTTGGATGGCAGGGATCCACCGCAAGGACAAGATCGAGGGCTATCTTCGTTTAATGGTCGATGAGCAGAGCCTGGACAAGATCAAGGAATCCCTGTCGATAAACAAGAAAACGGCCTTTGACTGGCGGCACAAAATATTGGCCTCGCTCTCGGAGACCGACAAGGATGGCTTTACCGGGATAACGGAAAGCGACGAAACGTTCTTTTTGAGGTCGGAAAAGGGAAGGCGCACTAGCGATCGCGAACCGAGGAAAAGGGGCGGGACATCCAAGAGCAGGGGCGTAAGCGAAGACCAGGTAGCGGTGGTGGTCACACAGGACAGAAAGTCGAGCCTTGACCTTACCGTTGCCACCATGGGGCGGTTGAAGAAGATAGATATAGAAAATGCCATCGGCGACCGTATAAGGTCGGGGCACGTCGTCCTGTGCAGCGATGCACATGTAAGTTATAAGGGCTTTGCCATCGACAACCACATCGAGCACCATGCCCTGAAAGCTGTGATAAAACAGCGTGTTAAAAACAAGGTCTACCATATCCAGCACGTGAACTCGACCCACAACAGGCTCAAGAAATGGCTGGACAATACCTTTTGGGGAGTATCGACAAAGTATCTGCAACAGTACCTGAACTGGTACCGGGTAAAGGAGCGTCTCAAAGGAAATGCACAACTGACAAGGGAGTTTTCCTTAAGAACGACGAAGGATATAAAAGCGGGAGTGAAATTCGGGCAGATACACGGTCATTATGAAAATCTAATTATCAACACTAATATAAACTAGAGCCTATTTAAAATGAGACACGAAAAACAAGAAGGAAACATTCGATTACCAAGAATTTGAAAAAGAAGCTATTTCGAAGCTTCGTTCGGGAAATGGTTTTACAGGAGAGGGCGGAGCCTTGACAGGGTTAATTTCACGTTTGGTGAAAGCTGCTTACCAGGAAGGGATAACGGAGCACCTGTCCAAGAAGAGCACTTCAAAAAACCGTAAAAACGGGTACACCGGTAAACGTGTAAATACGGGGCTGGGAGCAATCTCGGTTTCGCCGCCCCGTGACCGCGACGGTACTTTCGATCCGCAGGTGATAAAAAAATGGGAACCAATATCGCTCCCGAACTGGAGCGGCAGATATTGGGCCTGTATCCCATCGGCAACAGCTATAGCGACATTCGCAACCATTTCGGACAAATGTACGGTGTGGATTATAGCGAGAGTTTTTTAAGCGGTATCACTGACCGCGTCCTTGAAGAAATTTTATCCTGGAAGAACAGACCTTTGGAAAGCGTGTATGCCATAATTTATTTGGATGCCGTTCATTATAAAGTAAGGGAAGACCGCAAAGTACGGACAAAGGCGGTCTATAGTGTCCTGGGAATCGACCTGGAGGGGAACAGGGACGTGCCCTGCACCGATATCGGAGCCAGTGAGGGCGCACGCCATCGGGCCCGCGTTCTGGAAAGGTTGAGCGAGCGCGGGGTCCAGGATGTGCTGTTCTTCTGTGTTGATGGCCTAAACGGTTTCGGTCAGGCCATAGAAGAGGTATTCCCCCGTTCCATAGTACAAGGATGCATAGTGCATATGGTCAGGACAAGTTTGAAATTTTTAAAAGGGAAGGATTACCAAGGTGTATGTAAGGATCTGCGTAGCGTATACACACAGGACACGGCAGAAGATGGGCTCGGGCAACTTGAGCGCTTTGACCGGGTGCGGGGCGAAAAATACCCTGGCATAAAAAAGAAACGGGATGATAATTGGGCCGAACCAAGTCCGTTCTTTGATTATTGGGAACCCATAAGGCGAATGATCTACACGACCAAGACCAAAGGAGCTTTTACAAACTCCCAGGCATTGGAAAAACAATTATATCCAACTTTACGGTATAATACCAAGCGCCGGAAACGTAAAACCAGGGGATGGAAAAAGATAGCACTATGGTTGATGAAGGATTTCCAGGACCGAATGGTCATGGATTAAAAAAGCGACCCGAAAAAAAATACTTTTACGACCAGAGGATGACCCAAATTTAAATTATGATCAATATACCGTTAGCCATTTATCAACAATACCCTAACAAGTAAAGCATTTGCCTTATTTTTATTATATTTACTGGTTAAAGAACGAAAACGTTCGAGAAAAGTGTAATCAATAAACCTAAATAAAAATGAACCGAATTAAAAAACTGAAGCCTTTTTTCTTAATTATGATACTTTTCAGCTTTGTTGCAGCAACATCTTTGACCTCTTGTAGGGAAGAGAAAAAGGCCGAAAACACAGAGCAACAAGAAGAGCATCCAAAAAGTGAGGAACATCCTACGGATGATGGTGCCGCAAAAGAGGAGCACCCTGCGGGAGGAGATGAGCATCCAACAAGCGGAGAAAAAGACTCTGTTGGAGGTGATGAACATCCAAAATAGTTGAACTAACGTTTTTTGACTTCCGCTTTGCTCAAATCGCTTTAGGCTTTTTATGTACAGCGAAAGACTAAAAGCAAATTACCCTTGACCAAAAGGATAGTTAATCTTAATGGACAAGAACTTTTTCCTTACTGGAGAAATTAGATATTATTTGAGTTAAAGAAACGAAGATTTAAACTGATGAAGGCTAGCGCAAACTAACCTTATTTTTTAGATCTTCGTTTTCTTTTTTCCTTTTAAATGAAAAAAATGTTTTGGGAAAGAGGGGTTTATTTCCTTCTTCCATGACTGGATAGGCCAAAAAATTAATAGGTCCGGAACGAGGTCCAGGCTCCAAGACCAAATCCCTTCCCCTAGTAAACTCGATTCTATTTGCCGGATGCCTTCCAAAATAATAGGTAGCCAATGCCGTATATTTATTGGCTTCACTAATATCTACGGGCCACCATTTGCCTTCCGCATAAAATTCTGCCCAACAGTGATACCCAGAGATACCGCCTTCATTTCGGTCCGACGGGATGGAAACACCTACTGCAAATCGTGATGGTATTCCCGCAGATCTAGCCAATGAAATGAACAAGGAATGAAACTCCGTGCAATTGCCGGTAAGAACGTCGCAGGCATACACCGAATCTCCCTTACCATAATTACCAGCTTTCATGTAGCGCATGTTATCTATAATATAATCGTATAAGGCCCGTGCCTGCATAATGGCACCTTCTTTATATTTAGTCCCAATAATGGAATCTGAAAGTGTCTTGAACCGGTCGCCAATGGGCATGAGCAAACTTGCCCCAAGATAATCGTTGGGCGAGGTGCCGTCTTCATAGGCCCGTTTCTCTTTTCGTTTAACATCGAAAACCAATTTTATTATTTTTCCGCTATGTTCGGGAGAAAAACGCATGTAAAACACGGTATTTTTATTGTGTTTGTCCTCCAAGGTCTCATGGGCGACAGGAGCTTCCATGGAAACCAATTCAACGGTTTGAAAACGATCGGATTGCGGAACCGGAATCCACATGTTCGTGGTATCCGTTATTTCTGGCAGGGTAACTTCATAACTGAACTCAAATTGGTCCTCACCTTCCACGACGCCTAACAGGTCTTTGGATGCATCCTGCACGGGCAATTTGTACCACGTCTTGTTCTCACGCTGTTTCCAAGTATAAAATGGCTTTCCGTTGAGTTTGTGCAGCGTGGTTTCGGTAACCGTCATATTGCCCGGTTCCCCTTCCAAGAAAAAATCGACATCGTACACATCTCCGCTCACATCGGCGAGATCTACACAGGCGAAATGGCGATTCGGACCTAGATTGGAAAGGTATTCGGTATGCACACGCACCAATTGCAGGCGTAACTCTTTCCCATCTGCGTTCATGTTGAAATAGCCACCGTCTTCTTCAACCTTTTTAGCAATGTTAGCTTGTATACCTTCCTCAATATCGGCAGTTACTACTTTTGGAACGGTATTGCTCGCCATTATTTTTTGGATTTCCTTTTTCTTTTCGTTAGAATTGCAGCCCATTAAAACTGCTACCATCAACCCAAAAATGAACCTAGAATATTTCATGCCTTTTGCTACTTATTTTAGGTTTCAATTTACAATTATTCCTACGTTATGCCAACTGCTAAATTTACTTTAAGGAAAATTTTCGGAAGCTTGTGTAACTGTTAGATCGATACAGCTAAAAGAATAGTACTTTAGGGATTTTAAATTGGATGCTCTATTGTGGTAAAGAATCATATTGGTAATATTCAAAGGTTGAAAATGCCCCGTAAACCCAAGTTATAGAATTACTATTTTCGATTCAGCTCACTTTTGTCCGACAACTGGTGTAAATGAATAGGATAAAAATTATCGGAATTCATTTTTTATCGATTACAAACCAAAGCTTCCTTTAAGAGTGCATTCAAGTTTCGACATCAAAAACCGAAGTATGGTAGAAACACCAAAAACTTCAGATAAAATATCAGTTTCCAAAGGCCTACTTCATCTGCCGGTTTTCTTACTGCTTAAGTACTCCGAGCATCTTCTTTGGCGATAAATACTCAAAATACCTATCAATGACGCGAAATGATTCATCCAATACCACAACGGCGGGCAAGGAAAATGGCGCACGTTCCCTAGAAGCCAACAACAACGGAATTTCATGCACGGGATTGCGCTTTTTTCCCAACTGTTTGTTTTCAAAGATATGTCCGTCAAACGCAATGGCATCGGTAGTTTCGGCATCCATTTTTACGGCGTAGTATTCGGTATTCAAGATTTTGATGACGAGTGGGTCTTTATAGGCCGCTTCATCCATTTTTTTACAATAGGCGCACCATTCCGCATAAAAATCGATATAAATCATTTTGGGCTGTACCGCCAAGGAATCTTCCAGTTGCTCAAAGCTTAACCAATTAACGGAATCGTCCTGTGCGCATAGATTTGTCGACATGGTAAGCAAGACTATTGTTAGGACTATATGTTTTAGCATATTCATCGGTTTACTGTATTTGTGGCGCACGATCCGCAAAATTATACTTTTTTTTAAAAGAGCCGCTTCCAATCATGGCTTTTGAATTGCCAGTGCTTTTATATGAGACATAAGACCTGAGATAAGAGACAAGAGACAAAAGAAAAGTCTTGCTTCTTGGCTCTTTCAGCGCAGCGGTCTTTAACCCTGATCATGATTACTTTCACAAACCTTTGTCTTTTATCCCAAATTATAATCGGCCGTCACGTACCTTCCTCAATGCAACTTCCCAAATTTCACCCCAAAAAAGAATGTCCTTGGAGCTATAGGTCCATACACATAATCGGAATCCCTCGTGGGACCTACGTCAAAATCATCTTGATAACTGTGAAATATATTCTTTACACCGGCCGAGAAGGTAATCATAAAGTCATCGTTAAAATCGATATGCGACTCCAGCCTCAAATTGATATCAAAGAACGGATCTACTTCGTTCAACTGTAAAAAACCGGTATCACTGATGACCCTTGGCACCGTCATGCTGCCCGTATAGGTTCCCGTAATATCCACATTAAAAAGTTCGGTGGGAATCCAAGACGTATTCAAGTAACCATAAAAGTTGGGATTTCTCACAAATTCGTCTACCACAATATCCGTCTCGCCGGGCGTTCCATCGGTCTCGAACATTATTTGCGGTACATCATATTCCGCCCGCTGTAAGGTGCCGCCCAACTGAAACCGCCACTCCGAATCCGGCGATACACCGAATTCAAAATTGGTGCCGTAAACGCGGGCGCCTTCCCCATTTCTTACTTCTTCCAGTATGGAACCATTATCCAATACCGCGCCCGTGCTTACTAGGGTAAAGGGATTTTCCAGCGTGGTAAAAAATCCTTCCATTAGAAAATCCACTTGTAATAAATTGATGTTTTTTGAATAATTGAAAGATGCCGTATAGGCATTGGAATATTCGGTATTCAAATCGTTGGAAAGGATAACGAATTGCGGTTCGCCGCCTACACTGGAAATATGCAAATCCTCGTTAAAGGCCTGCGGTGCACGGAAGCCCCTGGCATAACCACCGCGGAATTTTAAATCCTCCAAGAGTTGATAGGCAAGCGTTAGCTTTGGAGAGAAAGCGGTCTGGTTGATATCCACACCTCGATCAATCCCCCCAATGGAATAACCCCCATCCACATTTACGTTGTCCACGCGCGTACCCACGAGCGCGGTGAATTTTTCGGTGGGTTTCCATTCGTACTGCACATATCCGCCCAAGGCATTTACACTTTGATCAATCAAACGATTGTAACCGGGAATCTGATCCTTGGTTTCGGTATGGTTGAATTCGGATCCTACGGTAAGCACATCATTGTTCTCAAAGACTTTTGTGAACTGCACACCGTTTACCCAAGCCAGATCTCTGGTACTGCCAAAAGCGTTATTTGCCAAAAGACTGTCCTGCCGAGTGCGTTCGCCGCCCAGACCGCCATAATAACTGTCCCTATTGGTATAGGAGGCGGAAGTATACACCTGAAACTGACTCGTATTGTCCTTACTATTGATTTCATAATCCGCACCACCGATAAAGGTATCATGGTCCAGTTCTTCTGTAATATCGGTAAATTGTGGCGCCAAATCAAGCTTATTCCCTCCACGGCGGTACTCCCGTATGGCGGTAAGGTTCACGGATATTTTACTGTGGTCGTTTGGGCGTACAAAAGCTTTTGCACCCACGGTATTATTACGTAGCTCCACCAGTTCGGTAAACCCATCATCGTTGGCGTCCCATGCTTCGCGGTTGCGGTAGGTGCCAAAAAAGGTTGCTCCGCTATTCAGGTCGTCTGCCACAACAGAAGTATTGAAGTTTAGCATCCGGTCCGCAGCTTCGCCGTTGATCAAGGCTAGGTTGGTGCCTACCTCCCAAGTATTTAATATGGGGTCCTTAGTAATTACGTTTACCGTCCCGGCAATGGCATTGGAACCGTACAAAGCGGATCCACCGCTGCGTACCACTTCTACCCGCTCAATGGTATTCGTGGGTATTTGTTCCAATCCGTATACACCCAATAACGAGGTAAATACCGGCCTACTGTTCAATAAGATTTGAGTGTAGCCGCCACCAAGACCATTTAAACGGACTTGCGTAAAACCGCAGTTTTGGCAGTTGGTCTCTACCCGCACGCCGGGCGCGTAGTTGAGTCCGTCTGCCAAGGTACGGGACTGCGTGGCAGTCAATAATCTGGGTTGTAAAGTAGAAACGACAACAGGGGCATTTCTGCGCTCCACTCGGTTACGGGTGGCGCTGACCACTACTTCCTCCAAGCCAAGGGCGTCTTCCAATAACTCAAAATCCAGCTTTAGTATTTGATTCTCAGTAGTTGTAATTTCCTTTACCGCACTTCTATAGCCTTGGGAACTTACCTGTATAGTATGGGTGCCCGCTGGCACCTTTAATTCGTACAGTCCACGTGCATTGGAATTGGTGCCCTTAGCACCGTTTTTCACAAAGACCGATGCGAAGGGTACGGTTTCATCTCTAGCAGTAATTGTACCTGTAATGGTAGCGGTAGGGCTTTGCGGAAACAGCATAGTAAATGAACAAACCATTAGTGCTAAAATTATTTTTCTTAAACTCATCCATAAAATTTTTAGTCTATTGTAATAAATATTTAGGTAAAACTAATAATTTTTTATTGAAGTATAAAATGTATCTTTACACTTTAATTGAAAATTATGTTTACACAATCCGAAGAAAACTACTTAAAGGCCATATTTCATTTGGAGGAAGAAGCGGAAGGCGGCATCTCCACCAGTAGCCTTTCCGAAAAATTGAATACCAAAGCGGCATCGGTCACGGAAATGATAAAGCGGTTGGCAGATAAGGAATTGGTGGATTATCAGAAATATTATGGCGTACAATTAACGGATACCGGTAGAAAACATGCCTTGCTCATTGTTAGGAAGCACCGGTTATGGGAGTATTTTTTAGTGGAGCGACTCAATTTCAACTGGGACGAGGTACACGAAGTAGCCGAACAATTGGAACACGTCCGGTCGCCGAAATTAGTAGAAGAATTAGATGCCTTTTTAGGCCGACCGGAGTATGATCCCCACGGAGACCCCATACCGGACGCCGAAGGCAACTTGCCAAAATCCCCAAAGAAAAAACTTTCCCAACTCCAAAAAGGCGACCGCGGTATTTGTAAAGGTTTTAATGATAATTCTTCGGCATTTTTGCAATTTGTGACCAAGCAGGACATTGGTTTGGACACTCCGATTGAAGTCGTGAATATTGAATCTTTTGATCAAAGTATGACGGTTTTGGTGGATAAAAAGGAAGTATTGCTTTCTAAAACGGCGACGGATAATATTTATATTGAAAACTAAGGATTGACTTTACTAAATAAATGCAAGTTAAAAAGGGAAAGAGTAAATGAGTTAAAAAATTGATCCGATTACCAAAGAAGTTGAGTTTTTGACCTCCTGAAAACTTAAGCTATTCTTGGAAATACTTTCGATAAATCCTTAAAAAACATAAATAAAAATCAAAATGAAAAACATACTACCAGTTCTATTCGCGATTATTATTCTTGCCAGTTGTAATGATGAAAAGAAAAACACGAATGGAAAACTGAATATCGTAACCACCACCACGATGATTGCTGATCTCGTCAAGAATATTGGTGGGGATTCTGTTAACGTGCAAGGACTTATGGGCAGCGGTGTAGACCCGCATTTATATAAGGCCAGCGAGGGCGATGTATCCAAACTAACCAATGCCGATGTGGTCTTTTACAGCGGCTTACATTTAGAAGGAAAACTGGTAGACGTATTTGAAAAAATGGGTCGAAACACGAATACCATTGCCTTGGCGGAAGTTTTGGACAAGAACAAGTTAATAGCTTCCGAATATTTTGCATCCAACTTCGATCCGCATATTTGGTTCAATATCGAGTATTGGAAACAACTCACCACCTACTTGACCGAAGAACTAAGCAAATTAGATACAAATAACGCCAGTTATTTCGAATCGAATAAAACCGCCTATCTAAAGCAGCTGGAAGCTCTGGAAAATGATATAAAAAAAACCATCGCTACCCTGCCCGAGGAAAAACGCGTCTTGGTCACCGCCCACGATGCCTTTAATTATTTTGGCGAGGCCTACGGTTTTGAGGTCGTTGGTCTACAAGGCCTGAGCACCGCCACCGAAGCCGGCGTACAAGATGTGCAGAATTTGGCAAAACTGATTATCGATAAAAAAGTACAAGCCATTTTCGTGGAAACCAGCGTACCCAAACGCACCATTGAAGCCCTACAGCAAGCCGTGCTCTCCAAAGGCTTTCAAGTCGAGATTGGCGGCACCCTTTATTCCGATGCCCTAGGAAATGCAGGAACCGACGAAGGAACGTATTTAGGTATGTTTCGGTATAACGTGAATACGATTGTGGAGGGGCTTGAGTAGTTTGTCGTTTGTAGAGGGTAGTGTTTTTTAGTAGGCAGTCGCAGTTGGCGGTCAGCAGTAAAAAGTAATTTAGTAATTAGTAATTAGTAATTAGTAATTAGTAAAAAATTGAAATTCTGAAATAGTAATAAAAAGTAAAAGATGAATAATAGACTTCCTGCCATACAAATAGATGACCTTACCGTAGCCTATGACTACAAACCGGTCTTGTGGGATATTGACCTTGTCATCCCTGAAGGGGTTCTTATGGCCATTGTAGGGCCCAACGGAGCAGGGAAATCTACTTTGATAAAATCTATTTTAGGCATTATAAAACCCATTGCGGGCACGGTGCAAGTGTTTGGCGAACCCTATAAGAAACAGGTGGACAAAGTAGCCTACGTGCCCCAAAAAGGGAGTGTGGATTGGGATTTTCCTACCACCGCCCTAGATGTGGTCATGATGGGAACCTACGGAAGTCTGGGCTGGATCAAACGTCCGGGACTAAAGGAGAAAAAAGCATCTTTGGAAGCCTTGGAAAAAGTAGGGATGCTAGAATTTAAAAGTCGGCAAATAAGCCAGTTGAGCGGCGGACAGCAGCAACGTATTTTTCTTGCCCGTGCCTTGGTGCAAAATGCGGAAATCTACTTAATGGACGAGCCATTTCAAGGCGTAGATGCCACCACAGAAAAGGCCATCATCAACATACTCAAAGAACTCCGCCAAGCCGGTAAAACCTTAATTGTCGTACACCACGATCTACAGACCGTACCGGAATATTTTGATTGGGTCACGTTCCTAAATGTAAAAGGAATCGCCTCGGGACCGGTAAAGGATATTTTTAATGATGATAATTTGACAAAGACATATGGGATTAATTACAAGGTGGCGGTTAATCAGTAGGTATAGGGTAGAGGGTAGTTGGTAGTAAAAGTGGGTAGAGGGTAGAGGATAGTTTTTAAAAGTTAGTTGTAAGTGATTTTATGCATTTTACATTTGTGGGATATAGCTTGAAAGTGTTTTTAAAGACAAAAAAAAATCATATATATTGTTTATGATATTAATCTAATAATATGGGACACAAGCATCTAATTACAGAATAAAACCACCCACTAAAAATGGAAACGCCAAAATTTAATTTTGAGGATTTGAAAGTATATCAAAAGGCTTTGGATTTCATGGATGCCGTGTATGATATTGTCGAAACTTTTTCGAAAGTGGAGACCTACCGATTGACCTCACAATATGTTCGGGCGGCAAATCCAATTGCTCTGAATATTAGTGAGGGTTCCGGAGCAATTCATCGTTTAACCGGTATTTGCAAATTGCCATAGATTCCGTTCGCGAATGTGTGACCTGTTCCGCGATAGCTTTCAGAAGAAAATATATCGACAAAGAAATCAATTTGCAATTCAGAATCAAACTAGCAGAACTATCATGATAACAGCCCTTCAGAAATACCTAAAAAATAAATAATTCCAATCACTACAGACCAACCACTTAATAATTTCCGAAAAATGAAAGGCAAACAACAAAAGATAAAAACGGTCAACCCCATTCAGGAAAATACCACTACCCTCTATCCACTAACAACTAAGCACTAACAACTACCCTCTAAAAACTACCAACTAAAAATGCAACTAACAGACTTTTTCACAGACTACACCCTGCGCACCATAACACTGGGTACGGCAATTTTGGGTGCCATCTGCGGCATGTTGGGAACTTTTGCGGTGTTGCGAAAACAGAGCCTGTTGGGCGATGCCATTTCCCATGCGGCACTTCCGGGAATTGCGCTTGCTTTTTTGATTACGGGAATAAAAGATGCCAATGTTATTTTAATCGGTGCGCTTATTAGTGGATTAGTGGGAACTTTTTGGATAAAAGGAATTGTAAAACGAACCCGACTAAAGAGCGATACCGCATTGGGACTCATCCTCTCCCTGTTTTTTGGTTTTGGGATGTTACTGCTGACCTTTATCCAGAAAATGCCAAATGCCAATCAGGCTGGGCTGGACAAGTACTTATTTGGTCAGGCCGCTACCTTAGTGGAAGAAGATGTCTGGATCATGGCCGTGGTTACGGGAGTTAGTTTGCTCGTATTATTGTTATTTTGGAAAGAACTCAAACTCCTACTTTTTGATGCCGATTACACCAAGACCCTGGGTTTTAACACCCGCTTTTTAGATATTTTGATTACCACCTTTATCGTACTGGCCATTGTTTTAGGTTTACAGACCGTAGGCGTGGTGCTCATGAGTGCCATGCTGCTCGCTCCGGCTGCGGCAGCCCGACAGTGGACCAACAGTTTGGGTGTCATGGTTATTTTGGCCTCTATTTTCGGGGCGTTTTCAGGTGTTTTTGGCACGGCGATCAGTGCCGGTCAGAACAACCTTTCCACAGGGCCCGTTATCGTTTTGGTTGCAGCGGCTTTTGTGATTGTTTCCTTTGTTTTCTCGCCGGGGCGTGGACTCTTGTTTAGGGAAATCCGTTTTCGTAGAAACCGAAGGGAACTCCACCTTAAAAAAACCTTGACCTTTATGTATAACATTGCCAAAAACCACGAAAATGTATCGCATCCACATGCTATTCGTATCCTTAATAATTTTCAGGGATTTACTCGAAAAACATTAACGAAATTAGAGGAAAAACAGTTCATACAAATTCAAGGTAGCGCCTGGGCAATGACGGAAAAAGGATATATAGAAGCGGAATCCATATTTAACCAAATAGGAAAAGACAATGACTAACGCGCAAATAGAAATACAGGTTATTGCAGCTTTGGTGGCCGTGGCCTGCGCCTTACCGGGCACTTTTTTGGTGCTCCGTAAAATGGCCATGATCAGCGATGCCATTAGTCACGCTATCCTTCCCGGTATCGTGCTTGGCTTTTTTATTACTCAAGATTTGAATTCGCCTTTACTTATTTTATTGGCGGCCTTAACTGGCGTGGTTACCGTAATGTTGGTAGAATTTATTCAAAAAACAGGCTTGGTAAAAGAGGATACCGCGATCGGGTTGGTATTTCCTGCCCTATTCAGTATTGGAGTTATAATGATTGCTAAAAATGCCAATGATGTGCATCTGGATATCGATGCCGTACTGCTGGGCGAGCTGGCCTTTGCCCCCTTTGACCGACTCCTAATATCAGGAACCGATATGGGCCCTAAATCCCTTTGGGTCATAGGCACTATTTTATTGATTTCCGTGGTACTCTTGTTCCTGTTCTTTAAAGAGTTGAAATTAAGTACGTTTGACAAAGGCTTGGCCACCACTTTAGGATTTTCACCTGTGATACTGCATTACGGACTTATGACGGTTTCCTCGGTTGCCATTGTGGGTGCTTTTGATGCCGTGGGTGCAGTTTTGGTCGTGGCTCTCATCATTGCCCCAGCGGCAACCGCCTATTTGCTCACGGACGATTTAAAACGGATGTTATTGTTGAGTTGTCTCTTCGGTGTAATCTCGGCGATTGCCGGCTACTGGATGGCAAATATTTTGAATGCTTCCATTGCGGGCTCTATGACTACGGTTTTGGGCATCCTATTTTTATCCGCCTATCTATTTTCCCCCAAACAAGGGGTTTTATCGGGATTTTTCAGGGAACGTCAGCAACGTGTGGAAGTTTCCCTTTTGATATTTCTACTGCACCTTCAAAACCATACAGAAGAGGCCGAACGCCATGTAAACCATCTTCGGGAGCATATTAACTGGCAGAAAGTAAGGGCGAAAACTGTACTGGAACTGGCCGCGAAGAATAACCTCATCCATACAGCAAAGGACATTGTTTCCCTAACGGATAAAGGTCAGGAATTTACGGACGAGGCGTTAAAGTATATTACCACCAATAAGGCCACGGCCATTGAGGAACTTAAGGAGCGGTTTTTTCTTTTTAGGGGGTAAAAAACTTCTTTTGGAAAAAGGTTATATAAAACAGGATATTGTTACCATTCTACCTGATAATAACCGATAATCTATTAAACCCTACTAAACAGCATTTCAACCCCATAGTACCGGAAGCATTTTTTTTAGAAAATGAACAGTAATCACTTTAAGGCACAAACATTACATATGCTGTTTAACTACAATAAGTACTGGCAATCCTTATACCTTTTTTCAAAATAATCAGTCAATCATGCCCATTTTTAAGACAAATAAGGATACAAATACCCACTTTGGTCTAAAACTATCTAATTTAATGCGAAAATAATCTATATTTAAACTATGAATAGCAGAAATACCTCGCTCCTACTCCTATCACTTTTAGGACTCTTTTCCGGTTTTTCGCAAGGGACAGAGGCTAATGACTACCAACAAGAACTTACTGGCTCTGATTTGGTTATTGACATGATTTCCATACCGGAAGGAAAGTTTACTATGGGAAGTCAGGAAGGCGAAGCGAATAGGAAGGCCGATGAAGGTCCAACACATGAGGTTGAAATAAATGCATTTTGGATGTCCAAATATGAAGTTACTTGGGAACTCTACAATCTGTTCGTAAACAGAACTATTGATGCTGTAGCCAATACAGCAAAGGGAACAGATGTTGATGCAGCGGTAGACGCCATAGCTGGAGCCACCGTGCCTTATGTAGATATGAGTTTGGGAATGGGTACCGAAGCGGGATTGCCCGTTGGGAACGTAACCCATCATTCGGCTTCCGCTTTTTGCGACTGGCTGTCCGCTAAAACAGGTTATTTTTATCGCTTGCCTACGGAGGCGGAATGGGAATATGCGGCAAGGGCAGGCAGTGGCACCGCCTATCATTTTGGAGATGATGTAGCCGCTTTGGACGACTATGCTTGGCATTATAAAAATAGTGATAATACCTACCATGAAGTCGGTCAGAAAAAACCAAACCCTTGGGGATTGTACGATATGCATGGGAACGTGGCGGAATGGACTTTGGACCAATACCTGCCCGATGTTTATCAAAAAAGGGCAGAGACAAGCCTAAATCCTTGGGAGCCTGCAACAACAGAATATCCAAGAACGGCCCGTGGTGGTTCTTATGATGATGATGCCGAGAGCTTACGAAGTGCGGCCAGAATGCCCTCCAAGGAACGATGGAAAATGCGGGATCCCCAATTCCCAAAAAGTAAATGGTGGAATACGGATGCCCCATTCGTCGGGTTTAGAATCGTGCGACAGGCAGCGGTGCCAACACCATCGAAAATGAAAAAATACTGGAACCAATAATTATAAAATCACAAAAATTCAAAAACATGGAAGAATCAGGGAAATCAAAATCAAGTATGTTAACACCATCCAGACGGGGTTTTGTTAAAAGTAGCGCACTAGTCACCGCCGGGATGCTCTTACCAGGAATGGAAATAAGTGCAATGGCTAATGTTTTTAACGACAAAAAATTGAAAATTGCAGTAGTAGGTTGCGGTGGTCGCGGCACAGGTGCTGCCAACCAAGCGTTGAAAGCAGATGATAATGTAGAACTGGTTGCCATGGCCGATGCTTTTCAAGACCAATTGGACAGTAGTCTGATCAACTTACAAGAAGCCTATGAAGGCACAGGCAAGGTCAATGTAAAAGACCAGCACAAATATGTAGGTTTTGACGCCTACAAAAAGGCCATAGACCAAGCCGATGTTGTTATTCTGGCGACTCCTCCGGGATTCCGCCCCCATCATTTTGAATATGCCGTAAACGCCGGAAAACATGTTTTTATGGAAAAACCTGTAGCCACGGATGTCCCGGGAATACGAAAAGTTTTGGAGATGGCAAAGGTAGCCAAAGAGAAAAAACTTAATGTGGTGGTTGGACTACAACGCCACTATCAAAATAATTATCTGGCCATTGCCGAAAAAATAAAGGAGAATACCGTAGGAAAGATTGTGTCCGGACAAGTGTATTGGAACAATGC
>Ga0075108_10000264_pt1 | contig 31983 bp, 34 predicted proteins | sample AntAceMetag02UK1_FD_69797 | JGI IMG/M metagenome (GOLD analysis project Ga0075108, IMG submission 69797) | Saline lake microbial communities from Ace Lake, Antarctica - Antarctic Ace Lake Metagenome 02UK1 | ecosystem: Environmental > Aquatic > Non-marine Saline and Alkaline > Saline | place...
GGACTTTGTGGAGTATATGACAGCCTCCAAAGCCTACACGGACAATAAGAATTTGGATAAGTTTCAATTGATCAAACAAGGATCCGTAATTACCAAAGGGGAGCTGTATCTGTGGTTTGAGTCTATGATGACAGCCTAGTCCCCAAAGCGGGAACTTAGTTAGGTTGGGGAAAAAAAGACCCCTAGCCCCCAAAGGGGGGACTTAGTTTGGTTGTGGAAAAAAAGCCCCTTAGGCCCCAAAGGGGGGAACTTAGTTAGGTTGTGGAAAAAAAGCCCCCTAGCCCCAGAGGGGGGACTCTTACTGTTGGAACTAATAAAATTAGGTTTTTTTGGAAAATTCATTTTGTTTGAATAGTATTATAACATGCTGTTTAGGGCGCTTGTTATAAGGTATTCACGCGTGGCAGAAACAACACCTTTCTTTTTTGATAAGGACTAAGGGGAAAACTATCTTTGTTATCAGTTTATAGAAAAACGGCGTCATCAGCAGTGGAGCGTGGCCGAAACCACCTAAAGGCAACTTTTAAGCTTTTGACTTTAGAAACCTTAAAGCTATTCAAGTACAGCTATTTTTCATGGGTTGTCATATGATTTATAAACAAAGCTTCCTACGTTTTGCAAGGGATAAACGGGAGAACTATCTTTGTTATCAAAATAAAAAAAACAGATGCACTGGTGGTTGAGCGTAGCCGAAACTACCTATGGCAACAAAAGAAACACATGGCACAGAAACCATCCATACCAAAAGGGACTCGGGATTTTACCCCACAGGAAATAAGCAAACGCAACTATATTTTTGATGTGGTAAAAAAGCATTTCCAAACCTTTGGTTATCAACCAATAGAAACTCCCTCTTTCGAGAACTCCGAAACCTTATTAGGTAAATACGGGGAAGAAGGCGATCGATTGATTTTTAAAATATTGAATTCCGGGGATTTTATCAGTAAAGTGAATGATGTTACCTACAGCTCTAAAAACTCAGGTTCTTTAGCTCCCTTAATTACCGAAAAAGCCCTCCGCTACGATTTAACGGTACCCTTTGCGCGCTACGTGGTGATGCACCAGAACGAAATCGATTTTCCGTTCAAACGCTACCAAATTCAGCCTGTATGGCGGGCGGATAGACCCCAAAAAGGAAGGTTCAGGGAATTTTTTCAATGTGATGCAGATGTTGTCGGTTCCGATTCCCTTTTACAGGAAGTTGAACTGGTACAATTATACGATGCCGTATTTACCGATTTACAATTGAACGGCGTTACCATAAAATTGAACAACCGCAAGATTTTAGCGGGAATTGCGGAGGTTATTGGCGCCAAGCACTTGTTGGTAGATTTTACCGTGGCCCTGGATAAGTTGGATAAAATAGGCGAGGAAGGCGTAAAAAAGGAAATGCGTGAAAAAGGTGTTTCTGAGGACGCGATCAATAAAGCTGCTCCCTTGTTTACGTTACGCGGAGGCAATTCCGAACAATTAGAACAGTTGGAAGCGTTGCTCCATAATTCGGAGGAAGGCACTAAAGGAGTGTCGGAATTACGCTATATTATAGAAAGTATTGCTGAATTGGGGTTAACATCCGCCAATTTAGCCATAGATGTTACCTTGGCCAGAGGTTTAAACTATTACACGGGAGCCATTTTTGAAGTGAACGCTCCTGATGGTGTTTCCATGGGTTCCATTGGCGGTGGCGGTCGCTATGACGACCTTACCGGTATTTTTGGGTTAAAGGACGTGAGCGGCGTAGGGATATCCTTTGGGTTGGACAGGATTTACTTGGTGCTGGAAGAGCTAGACCTTTTTCCTAAATCCTTGGAAAAGTCCTTGGATGTGCTCTTTTTAAACTTTGGGGAACGGGAGGCTTTAGCTTCGCTAAAATTGGCAACCCAACTGCGAAAAGCCGGAATAAAGAGCGACGTCTACCCGTCCGATGCCAAAATACAAAAGCAGTTTAAATACGCCAACAATAGGAATGCACCCTATGTGGTGCTCTTGGGCGACCAAGAATTGAAGGATAATACTTTTGTAGTCAAAAAAATGGAGAGCGGCGAACAAAAAACATATGCCATAGGTGCTGTTTCGGACTTTATAGCGAGTCTATAATTTTTCTTTTATCGCTTTTATGACATCTTGGTAATAGGAGGTGTTATGCGGAACATATTTCTGTACCGTTGCATTTTTTTGGATATCCCTTTCTAAATCTATTAAGTTGATTAGCCTCAAGTTCTCCACTTCACTTTCCTGTTTTTTGAGCTTACTTAAGGGCAGTTTAAGCTCACATAGGAACGTGTGGTGAAATTCACGATCCACCAAGTGCTCGTGGTGTCGCTGTTCCGATTTAAAGACCCCTATTTTTTGAAGATTTTCTAGCTGCACGGTCAAGCCGATTTCCTCTTCTATTTCACGAATGGCGGACGCTTCTATCTTTTCGCTAGCACCAACATGTCCTGCCACAGAAACGTCCCACAAAAGGGGATAAGTGTCCTTGTTTTTCCCTCTCTGTTGCAGCAGTAGGTTTCCATCCGAAGTATAGAACCAAATGTGTACCGTGGCATGAAAAAGTCCGTCGCGATGCGCTTTGGATTTCATCACTGTTGTTCCGGTCGGGTTTCCGTTGGCATCTAAAATGTCTAGAAGTTCGTCCATCTAAAAAATAAAAGGAAATCAACTATTTTTTTTATCAATTCAAGCAGCGTCGAGAACTATTGGCACACGACCAATAAAGCATCTCGACTGCGCTCGATATGATATTATTCATAAAAGAAAATCAGTCCAATAAATCAGTCAAAATAACTAAACGTTTCTCCTTCTTTTATGGTCAGCAAAGTTTCATAAATCAAACGGATTACATTTTCAACATCATCCTTGTGAACCGTTTCTACGGTAGTGTGCATATACCGTAAAGGCAATGATATCAAGGCCGAAGCTACGCCACCGTTGCTATAGGCAAAAGCATCCGTATCGGTCCCTGTCATTCTAGAAGCTGCCATGCGCTGAAAAGGAATTTTATTCGCTTCCGCTGTTTCTATGATGCGCTCCCGCAGTTTGTTCTGTACTGCCGGTGCATAGGAAATTACGGGTCCTGCACCCATTTCCGTATGTCCTTGTGTCTTTTTCTCGATCATGGGTGTCGTGGTGTCATGACACACATCGGTAACAATAGCAATATTGGGTTTTATGGTCTGAGTAATCATTTCTGCACCGCGAAGTCCTATTTCTTCTTGTACGGAGTTGGTTATATAAAGTCCGAAGGGCAAGGTCTTCTTGTTTTCGTGCAATAGTCTGGCTACCTCTGCAATCATAAAGCCACCAGCGCGGTTGTCTATGGCGCGGCATACGAACTTATCTTTGTTAAGCACTTGAAAGGTATCGGGGTAGGTAATGACACAACCTACATGAACGCCCATCTTCTCTACCTCTTTTTTGTCCTTAGCACCTATATCTATGAAAATATTGTCCAATTTTGGCGGTTCCTCCTTATCATTTTTTCTGGTATGTATGGCCGGCCAACCAAAAATACCTTTAACGATTCCGTTTATGGTATGTATGTTTACCCATTTGGAAGGCGCTATTTGGTGATCGCTACCACCATTGCGGATCACATAAATCAAACCATTGTCCGTTATATAGTTGACGTACCAAGAGATTTCATCTGAATGACCTTCAATCACCACCTTGTATTTGGCATCGGGGTTAATGACACCGACTGCGGTGCCGTAGGTGTCTGTAATGAAAGTATCTACATAGGGTTTTAAGTACTCCATCCATATTTTTTGGCCTTCCCATTCGTATCCGGTCGGAGCTGCATTGTTCAGGTATTTTTCAAAAAAATCGAGTGATTTCTTAGTGATGATATCTTTTTTAGCCATGTCTAGTTTATTTACTACAAACTTAACAATATTCGCTTGTTTTGGAATACTATACTGCTCCAATTATCGTTAATTTTGGCAAGCCATTTGCTGTAAAAAAAGTTATGTTGACACGTACGGTTTTATTTCTTTTTATTTTGATGGGTGTGCTTAGGGGTTATGCCCAAGTGCCTGAGCAGGTGCTTGACTCCGTTTCCGAGAAACTCATTATTATTGCCGGGGATTCCGTTTTTAGAAGTTCTATTGATTTAGAGGAGGCTTTTGTTTTCGGCAAAATGAAATTTGATTCCTATGATGATAAACTCCGGTACTATATTCTAAGGAGAAAAACGGAAAAAGTATATCCCTATGCCAAGTTGGCCGCGGAGCGTTTAGTGGAGCTTAATGATAGCTTGGAACAGCTAACAAAACCCAATAAGCGTAGAAAGTATACCAAAACGGTGCAAAAATATATTGAGGGAGAGTTCTCGGAAGAATTAAAGAAACTGACCCGTACCGAAGGTCAGATATTGGTAAAGCTGATCTACCGGCAGACAGGAACCACCGCCTTTAATCTGGTAAAGGAACTCCGAAATGGCTGGCGGGCATTTTGGTACAATACTACGGCCAAGATGTTCAAAATCAGTATCAAGGAAGAGTTTCATCCAGATACGGTAGAGGAAGATTACTTGATCGAGGATATTCTACAACGGGCTTTTGCTGCGGGAAAACTGGAGCGGCAAGAGACCGTATTGGACTATAATTACGCCGATCTGTCCAATAAATGGAAAACTCCCGCAAAAGGAAGTCCGAAGAATTAATTTTTATCCTTTTTCTTACCGAATAGGGATTCCATAATGGTAGCAATTCCCTTAAAGCCCATACCAACGGCTGCAATGGCCAGTATAATTCCCACAATAAGCACCGGCCAGTAAAAAGGATGTCCCTCGTTTTTAAAAGCTTGCCATAGTACGATCGGCGCTAGAAACATGAGCATTACCGTATAGGCCAAAAATTTAAGGCCCTTTACCAAGATTTCTTTATCTGTTCTCATTTTATTAGTAGACTTATTTTATTTTTTTGCACAATTGCAAAATATCCTAGAGAGAAAAGTCCTGGTGTTGCAAAATTATCAACCACATCTATATTGTCCAAATCGGTTATGTCAAAAACAGTACCTCTTACTGTGGCTGCGGGAGTCTCAAAAACCCCAAAGGAGCGTTCTGCTTGTTCGATCAATGAATTCATATAATTATAAAACCCCTGTCGGCACCTAAAATGCTCACTTCTATTTGGGTGCCAAGCGCTAGTTGGTTATCATAAAAATAGGAGAAGCTGTATTCTTGATTCTTATAAAACTCATCTTCTGTGGATAGATATTCCCCAAAGCCAAAATCAAAAATATAAAAATTATCTTGTTCGGCCAGGTCTTTGAGAGAGATCATAACCTCGGTCTCGTCCTCGTCAAATAATGTGTTGTTGCTTTGGGCAATCGAATCAATTTTTGGGAAAGGAGCGAAGAATGTTTGTGCTGCACAAAGCCTGCCGTTATGATTTATAAATAGGGTATAGCATATATTGTCCTCAAAGTCTGCCGTGGCAAGCGTAGTTTCATAAACTCCAAAATTATTCTGAACAGCGTTAAATCCAATATACCTACGATCAACAATAAAACCGTTATAGTCTATTTTATCGGTAAGAATATAAATATTATCAGTTTTGGTCAATGGGACTGTTCCAAAAAAGCCATCGGTAAGACTTAGTTTAACTGAAACTTGTTTTGCCGGTTGGGACAAGTCGGCTCTAACCAAGACCTCAACAATAAGTCTGGGTTCTTCTTTAGGAGAATCAATTTCTATAACTTCTTCGCAACTAATAATGGTAAGGAAAAAGATAAGGATGTAACATATATTTCTGAGTGGCGCTATCATCTACTCTATTGTAATGGTTTCTTTGAATTCCTGCACAATGGCAAAATAGCCCAAAGCAAACAGTTCGGGTCTTTGCACATTATCAAAAATGTCTATATTATCAATATTGGTTACGTCTATGATGTTTCCCCTTGCTGTAGCTACGGGGGTTTCAAACAGTTCAAAAGTCCCTTCGGACTGCTCTATCACTAAATCCATATAGTTAAAGAAAGATTGGTCTGCACCTAAAAGGCGTACTTCAATTTCGGTTCCAACCGCTATTTCCCTTTCATAGAAATAAGAGAAGCTATATGCTTGCCCTTCAAAAAAGCTATCGTTTATGGTAGCAAATTCTTCAAAGCCAAGGTCTAAGATATAAAAATTGTCCTTGTCCGGAATATCGGTAAAGGAAACAACTATTTCGATATCATCTTCATTGAACAATTCGGAATTGCCTTGACGCACGGCATTTATTGGCGTTGCCATCGAAAAAAAGGTTTGCGCCAAATATACCCGGCCCTCATGCTCTACATAAAGCGAAAACCGAATATCTTCTTGAAATAATATAGTGGGGATAACTGTTTCGTAAACACCAAAATTATTCGCTATATCGGCAAACGCTATCGGTCCGGTTTCACTAATTAAATCACCTTCAATTTTCTCGTATATAATAATGATGTTCTCCAACTTGGTTAATGGAACCGTTCCAAAAAAGCCATCTGTAAGGCTTACTTTAATAGCAACAGGCGTTTCTTTTTTTGAGATATCTACGGGTATAAGGGCATCGATAATCAGTTTTGATTCTTGTAGCGGCAGGACTATTTCTACGACATCTTCGCAAGCAACAAGGAAAGCGAACACAACCAGAATGATACCCCTTGTAGATTGTTTTAACATTTATTCTATCATTATCTGTTGCTTAAATTCTTGCACAACCGCAAAATAACCCAGGGCAAAGTTATTGCTGCTTTGTACATTGTCCACCACAGCTGTATTATCGATTCCCGTTACGTTTATGAGGTTGCCTCTTACGGTGGCGACCGGCACTTGAAACGGCCCTTGACTATTGCCGGATTGTACTATGAGCTGGTCCATATATTTATAAAAAGATTCATCGGCCCCTAGAATACTGATAGTTACTGTTTGGCCGACCTTTAAATTATCATAAAAATAAGAGAATTCAAATTCTTGTCCCTGATAAAACTTATCCTCTGAAACCAGATATTCGTTAAAGTCAAAGTCGAAAATATAAAAATCATCGCGGTTAACATTATCTGTAAAGGAAACAATTAGTTCTGTTTCATCTCCGGAGAACAGGGTGGCATCTCCCTGTATTATATTGTTAAAGGGAACGGACGGAGCAAATCTTGTCTTTGCCAAAAAGAATTCGCCATTGTAATCTATGGTCAAATTTAGCTCTCCCGAGGTAAAAAAGGCCGTATTCCTAGAACCTTCATAAATACCTAACTGGGTTTCATTTAGAATAATAAAGTTTTGATCTAACGGCCCCGAGGGCACGTAGTCCAAATTTTGTATAATCATTTGATTTACCTGTACCGCTTGGTTCGCTTCAAAAAAGGAGCTGCTTAGTCCTACTTTTATCCTTGCCTTAGTTATGCTTTCACTAGTGTCTATGCGTATAAGGGCGTCTACTGTTAAGCGCGGCGGTTCGGTATCCAAGTCTACTTCAATGACGTCCTGGCAACCCATGAGGGAAAAAACAATGATGAGAATGTAAAGGCACTTGCGCATGGTTTTAAAATTTAAAATTGTAAGTAACTGCGGGCACAATCCCGAAAATAGAGGTTCGTACCGCTTCATTTACACCGGTATCCTGATTTCTTCTAAAATTGATGGAGGCCGCGTTTCGTCTATTGTACAAATTATAAATACTAAAGATCCATTCCCCTTGCACCTTTCGTGTTTTATTTCTTTCTGGAGTAAGTGTTGCGGAAAGGTCTATTCTATGGTAATCCGGCAGACGCTGTTTATTGCGTAATCCGTAATAGGGAACAGTTAAACCTTGAAACTCGAACTGACCAATAGGGAAATTGGTAGGCTGTCCTGTTTGATAAACAAAATTACTGTTGATGCTCCATTTCTTGTTAAGTTCAAAACTTGCAAAAAGCGAAATGTCGTGCGGCTTGTCATACGGCGTATTGTACCACTCGCCAAAGTTAATACCGGTTTCCAAATTGCTACGGCCATTGTCTACAAAAGGTGGCCTGCCCGGGGTACGTTGTTCGGATTTGGATAGGGTGTAGGCCAGCCAACCTTGGAATTTTCCTTCGTTTTTTCTAAAAAGGATCTCTAGGCCGTAGGCTCTAGCTTCCCCGTTCAGTATCACTTGTTCTATGGCATCATTGGCAATAAGATTGGCACCGTCTATGTAGTCTATTCGGTTTTCTACGTCTTTATAAAAAACTTCCGTTTCAAAAGAGTAGGCACCCCCATCTATGTTTTTAAAATAGCCCAGGGCATACTGATCTAATAATTGCGGTTTTATAAAAGGCCCACTAGGTGTCCATACGTCCAAGGGAGTAGGGGAATTGGTATTGGAAAGTAGGTGTAGGTATTGCGCCAAACGCGTATAGCTTGCCTTTACGGAACTATTCTCATTTATGGTGTACGCTAGGGATACTCTTGGCTCAAGATTGTTGAAGGTAGCCAGATTGGCTCCTCTTCCAGGATTAACAACGTCTATTGGGTCGGCCTCTTGATAAATCAATAAAAAAGGGTCAAAATTTACCGGGTTGTTGTTCTCGTATACATTTAGTTCATCTTGTCCCAATCGTATAAAGTTACTGAAACGAAGCCCGTAACCCAGGCTTAGGTTATCTGTAACCCTCTGCTCAAAATCTACATACGCAGCAAATTCATTTGCAAATTTTTGGGTAAGTTGGTCTTCTATAATTCCCGATTCATCATTGCTCGGCTCTATCTTGCCTGGGTTAAACTGGTAGTAAATATTATTTATTCCGTAATTGACCTGCAACTTATCGTTCAGGTAATGTTTAAAGTCGTATTTAACATTGAAATTTTTAATACCGGAATTCCAGTTGAATCCCACGAAATCTAGTTTCAAGCCATAGTAATAATCGGAATAGATTACGGATAGATTGGAGAATAATTTATCTGTGAACAGATGGTTCCATCTAAAATTACCGACCGCGTTACCATAGGTATTTACAAAACTTTCACTGATACCAAAAACGTCCCTACCAAAATAACCTGATAGAAAAATACTGTTCTTATCGTTTATTTTATAGTTCAACTTGGTGTTTAGGTCATAGAAATAGGCGGTGTTGTCCAAATCGAATAAGGGAAGAAACAAGTGCGCGTAGGAACCTCTGCCAGCTATTAAAAACGCTGCCTTATCTTCCTTAATAGGACCTTCTACCAAAAGTCGGCTCGCAACCGCACCAATACCCCCGTTTACTTTGAACTCTTTACTATTCCCCTCTTTTTGAAAAATATCCAAGACGGAGGATACCCTGCCACCATAACGCGCTGGAATTCCGCCTTTGTACAGTTTAATATCCTTAATGGCATCCGGATTGAACACCGAAAAGAAACCGAATAGGTGAGAGGAGTTAAAAATAATGGCCTCGTCCAAAAGAATGAGATTCTGATCTACTGCACCGCCCCTAACGTTGAAACCAGAGGCACCCTCACCGGCATTGGTAACCCCTGGCAATAATAGTATCGATTTTATAATATCTGCTTCCCCAAGGATTACTGGGATTTTTTTGATGGTTTCAACAGACAAGGTATTCACGCTCATTTGCGGCTTTCTAATGTCCATTTTCTCTATGTTCTGCGTTACCACAATTTCTTCTAGTTGTTCTGCAGCTTCTATTAGCTTAAAATCTATTTTTGAACTTGCATTTAGCTTGATACTCTTCACTATATCTTCAAAACCTAAATAACCAACCCGTAATTTATATTCTCCTTCTGGCAGCGTAATAGAATAGAAACCGTATTCGTTGGTTATGACACCGGTGCCTAGCTCAGGAAAGGCTACCGTTACACCAATTAGGGTTTCATTGCTGCTTTCTTCGGTAACTGTGCCGCTAAGCGTATATTTTTGCTGGGCGAAGGAATGCGTCGCAAAAAACAGGAAAATTAGGGATGATAGCAGTATAGTTTGCTTCATGTAAACTTTTTTTTAAAAGTAATTAGAAAATATTGAGATTACTTAACCTTACCAGTTTTTCACAAAAAAAAGACCTTCAAATTCGAAGGTCTTTTTTTGAATTATTTTTCCTTTTAAATGGTATCCAAAATTGCATTTAAAGTAGCACTGGGACGCATTGCCTTTGCTACCAAAACAGCATCTGGTTTGTAATATCCACCAATATTCTGAGATGTGCCTTGCGCATTTAGCAGCTCTTCCAAAATTTGATGTTCGTTATGTTGCATTTTGGAGAAAATCTTAGTAAACGCCGATTGTAGTTCTACATCATCCTTTTGGTTCGCCAATGCTTCTGCCCAGTACATGGCCAAATAAAAATGGCTGCCACGGGTATCCAGTTCGTTTACCTTTCTAGAAGGGGACTTGTCGTTCAGGAGAAATTTTTCTGTAGCACTGTCCAAGGTATTTCCTAAAATTTTTGCTTTGGAATTGTTGTTCTTCTCTCCAAGGAACTCCAAGGATACGGTTAGCGCCAAGAACTCGCCCAAAGAATCCCACCTTAGGTGACCTTCTTCCAGAAACTGTTCCACGTGTTTGGGCGCGCACCCTCCCGCACCGGTTTCAAACAATCCACCACCGTTCATTAGGGGAACAATGGAGAGCATTTTGGCACTAGTCCCAACTTCTAAAATTGGAAATAGATCAGTTAAATAATCCCGTAGTACGTTACCGGAAACGGAAATGGTATCCTTTCCTTGCTTCATACGTTCTAAAGTAAACTGTGTAGCTTCTACAAGTGATAGGATGCGTATATCCAATCTGGCAGTATCATATTCCGGTAAGTACTTGTTTACTTTTTTAATAATTTCGGCATCGTGCGCCCTATATTTATCCAGCCAAAAGATAGTTGGGTCGTGGGTGGCCTTGGCCCTGGAAACGGCAAGCTTTACCCAGTCTTGGATGGGAGCGTCCTTTACTTGGCACATACGCCAAATATCTCCACTTTCAACGGTATGTTCTATAAGTGTATCACCCGTGGCGATATCCTGTATCTTTACCACACCGTCTTCCTTTATTTCAAAAGTTTTGTCATGTGAGCCATATTCTTCTGCTTTCTGTGCCATAAGTCCTACATTGGGAACCGTGCCCATAGTAGTGGGGTCAAAAGCGCCGTACTTTTTGCAAAAGTCTATGGTAGTCGCGTAAACTCCCGCATAGCTGCTATCTGGAATAATCGCTTTTGTATCTTGTAATTTTCCTCCGGCATTCCACATCTTTCCAGAATTACGGATCATAGCCGGCATCGAGGCATCTATAATAACATCGCTGGGCACATGAAGATTAGTAATTCCTTTTTCAGAATTTACCATGGCCAATGACGGTCGTTGTGCTAATGTTTGGGTAATATCCTCATTTATTTTGATTTTTTCGTCAACCGGAAGTGTATCCAGTTTTCTGAACAAGTTTTCCAGCCCGTTGTTAGGATTGACACTTAATTTATTGAAAACTACGGCATATTTATCAAAAATCGGTTGTAGAAAAGTCTCTACTACGTGACCAAAAATAATAGGGTCGGAGACCTTCATCATGGTCGCTTTCATATGTACGGAAAAAAGTACTCCTTTTTCTTTTGCATCGGCTATCTGCTCAGTAAGAAAGGCCATTAAGGCTTTTTTGCTTAGTACCGTTGCGTCTATAATTTCACCAGCTTGCAACGCTATTTTTTCCTTTACTACCTTACTGCTACCGTCTGGGGTATGTAAAACAATTTTTACATCCTGCGCTATGTCCAAGGTTACCGATTTTTCGTTGGCTTTAAAATCGCCATGGGACATTGTCGCTACATGGGTCTTTGATTCCGGACTCCAAGCACCCATTTTATGTGGGTTTTTCTTGGCGTAGTTTTTAACGGCACGCGGAGCGCGTCTGTCAGAATTTCCTTCTCGCAGTACTGGATTTACGGCACTGCCTTTTATCTTGTCGTACTTGGCTTTTGTTTCCTTTTCAGATTCGGTTGAAGGTTCGTCAGGGTAATTGGGCAGTGCATATCCTTTATCCTGTAATTCCCTTATCGCTTCTTTTAATTGCGGTATAGATGCACTTATATTCGGTAATTTGATAATGTTGGCTTCTGGCATGTTGGCCATATGGCCCAACTCATCCAGGTCATTACTGATTTGCTGACTTTCCTTTAATAATTCTGGAAAAGTAGCGGCTATTCTTCCGGCCAGGGAAATATCTTTGGTCTCTATGTGAATACCACAAGTTTTGGTAAAAGCTTTAACTATGGGCAGAAATGATTCCGTTGCCAAAGCTGGCGCCTCATCTGTTTTTGTGTAAAAAATTTTGGACATGCATGTTGGTTTTAATTCAAACTTGCAAATATACAATTTTATCCAGCCTTGTTTAATAGGATTGTTGGGAAGTTTGTTGAATTTGAAGCAGGTGTTTAAATAACAAAAGCCATATCATTGTATAAATACAAGGATATGGCTTTTTAAAAGTAGCTTACAGACTTTGTTTGTTCTAACCAGTTGTTAAAACGGCAACCATTGATTGCATCCGTGCCACTAATTCAACGTTTGAGATGTGTTTCATTCTCAACCAGGCGATTAAGAACTATTTTACATTTCTTCTTACTGTCTTAACATTTTTTAAAAATAATAGGCATAGCGTAACTATTTTTTAATATGTCCATTTTAAATCTGAAAGCGACAGCCTTCTAATTAAAAATGCGCGTAGTTGTAAAAAAGGTTATTGATAACAAAATTTGCAACACTCGCGTAACAATAGTATAAGAACGTTAACTTTATAGTAATTTAAGCTTTGGATTTAAAACCGTACCTCTTAGATTACACCATAAATTTAATAAATTTTGACTTAGGGTAGTCATTTTTTAAGAATTTAAAAATCAACAGGTTATCAACAATGGTTATGAACAAAAGTTCATAAAAAAAACACCAATCCTAGGATTGGTGCTTTTTTTTATTCTTAAACAGGTCTCTTAACCCCTGACTTCTTTTATTCTTGCCTTTTTACCGGTCAATTCCCTGAAGTAGAAGATACGTGATCGACGTACTTTACCTTTTTTGTTAACCTCTATTTTTTGCAATGCTGGAAGATTCACCGGGAAGATACGCTCTACACCTATAGTTCCAGACATTTTACGAATTGTAAATGTTTCGGTTGCCCCAGTTCCTCTTCTTTGTATTACCACACCTTTAAAGAACTGTGTACGTGTTTTTTCACCTTCCTTAATTTCGTAGTATACGGTTATAGTATCTCCGGCCGAGAATTTCGGAAACTCTTTCTTGGTTACAAACTCGTCCTGAACAAACTTAATTAATGATTCCATTTTATAGTTTAATTTGGAATTAAATCAAAACAACGTTCACGATTATCGTCAGAGGTTGATTTAACAAGTTGCAAAAGTAATTCTAAAATTAGAATTTGCAAGCATTTTCAAACTATTTTTAGTGCCTACTTGTGGGTATGCTAGTTCAATAGGTCTGGACGTAATTCTTCTGTACGTTCAAACGCTTTTTCTTCCCTCCATTCCTCTATTTTTGCGAAATTGCCGCTTAAGAGAACATCGGGCACCTTCATTCCTTTATATTCGGCCGGTCTCGTATATACTGGCGGTGCCAATAAGCCATCTTGAAAACTATCGGTCAGGGCAGAGGTTTCATCATTTAGGACCCCCGGTAGTAAGCGTATTATACTATCGCACAATACTGCCGCGGCCAATTCGCCACCAGAGAGCACATAATCCCCAATTGATATTTCCATGGTAATAAAAGCATCACGTATTCTTTGGTCTACCCCCTTGTAGTGCCCGCAAAGAATAACAATATTCTCTACTAACGAAAGACTGTTACTGGTTTTTTGGTTTAGGGTCCGGCCATCGGGCGTCAAGTAGATGATTTCATCATATTCCCGTTCAGATTTTAATTTGGAGATGCATTTGTCTATAGGTTCTATCATCAATACCATTCCGGCTCCTCCGCCAAATTGATAGTCATCTACCTGATTGTAGCTGTTGTCCGTGTAATCTCTTATGTTGTGAAAATGAACTTCTACTAATCCCTTTTCTATGGCTCTTTTTAATATGGAGGCTTCAAAGGGACTTCTTAATAATTCTGGTAGCACAGTAATGATATCAATTCGCATAGCGCAGTATCTGGTATGTTTAGATTTAGTTTTAAAAGTAATGAAAACCAAAGGATTCTTTTTTATCCTGAATTTTCGGCTTGAACACCCTATTTCAAGATCGATTTTTTATTTAAATGAACCTACGGAGCGTCTTGTGCTTCTATTTTGTGGGGACTCCTTTTACTAGCTGACCATGGGCATTAAGATCTTGATAAAAGGCCTATTTTTAGGGGTATTTGTTCGAAAGACGTTCGGCCATAGCTAAATCAATACTATAAAAGCACTAGCACTTAGTCAAAAGATAAAGCGAGCAATTGAATATCGGCATATCCCGAATACGACCAGCACAAATAAGAATTATTAACTAGGCTAATCTTTTTCAGTATAAATTTTTAAAAGGACGTTTTGCTTACTTGAGTTTCTTCTGCTTATTGATTTCATCCTGTAATTGTCGGCTTATTTTTTGCTCCCTTTCCAGCGCCTTTCTCCTGTGGTCCTCATATTCCAACTCAAGCTCAGAAAGATTATGTTTGGCCTCTTGGGTCAATATATTACTGTTTCTAAATCGGTATATGAAAACTCCTAATAGCAGAAAGAGTGCTCCGATAATTGTCCAAAGGATTATATTATAGGTGCCTTTCGAAACTTGTATTCCCAAGAAGGACATACTATCTTTTTCCTCGCTAACCGTAGTTAAATTGGCCGTGGTTTCCCCTAGTTTTTTATTTAATGAGGTTATAGTGGTTTCATGCTCGGATATTGTAGCATTAAGTTGTACTATATTTTTTGAAATCGCCGCTATGGAATCCAAAACATTTCCCCTCAACTTATATAAATTGGACTCTTTTACCACTTCGTAGCGTACGCCATCTGCCCTATAATTTCCTGATTTTTTGGAAATATAATCAAACTGATTGCTAAGGGGCCCTTTATCTAAAGAGAGGGCGTCATCCGTTTCTGTTTCTGTTTCGGTTTCTTGGGAATAATGTATGTTGATGGTAAGTAGGAATATCAACAGGCATAATAATCTGGAGACTTTCATTTGTAAGGTATTGCCGTTAAAAAATGATTTAGAGTTGTCTAATGTAAATGATAAATATCACTTAAGAAAAAAAAATGACCAAAGCTTATCTATACTACACCTACGTATTAAGAACGGTGTTAAGATGTTTTTATGTTATTAAATTATAAGAGTTAGTTCCATTATACCTAATCCTATTCCTATTTAGCACATTTCATTAATTATAAATTGGGCTAAAACCCTTGGCATGTATGGTGCTTGTACGTTTTTGCCAATCTATTTTGGTTATTCTGAAAATAGTTCAAAAAGAAGTAGATTTAACATTTTTGCTGAGTTCTAGATGGACTAAACAGTTGCGCAGTCACTCCTTAATTACCGAAGGTTAAAAAAATTGCCTTCATATTTCAAAACGCAAGACATTTTAGTGGATAGGCTGAGCTTATAGCAACCCAAGGATGCCTATTGATAAATTGACTACTAGTAGCTATACCTACGTTTTTGAGGCCTATGTTGCCAAATGCACTTCTTGCTGCGAATAACTTTATTCAATATTGCGCCAAATATAGGGTACAAGCTTCTTACCATTGTCCAATACTACGGTAAGCATACTGTCGTAAATGGAGGGTGCCGAAATACCAATAATAGCCCCGGACGTAATTACCCCTTATGCGCCCGCTTCTATAATTACCATAATTAGTGGTAGCGGCTCGCCCTCTGCGGTACTACCCGTGTATATTGTCCAGTAAATTTTGATGATTGGTTTAAACATGTTTGGTTTCCAAATATCCTTTCTTTATGACTATCGAATCCTCAATTACCTAAAAATAAGGGTTATGCAAGTTGTTGTGCAGGTCGTAGCCGCAATTTGTTGTATGTTTCGGGACCTTGCTCTATGTGGTTTATCCCATGAAAAATATTGGGGACTTCTTTTCCCGGCGCTGTTAGTAGTACTTTTAAGCACTTATATTAAGTGCCTAGAACGTTTTGTTTTGACCACTCAAAACAACCGTATGGCTAATATTCATGGTATTGGAGCTATCAAATTTGTTATAACCTATACGCTCTGGCTAGCCGGCATTTATGAGGTGCACGTTGGAATCATTTTTGATACGTGCATTTTGTTCCTTGTCCAACGCAACCGTTTCTGAAAATCATCACGAGCGGAATCTGATTGCAAAAGGCTCGCCCTTTTTACTTAACTCATTACATCCCTTGTGCCTCTTACCACTATGGCTCTTCTTCTTAGTTGGTTGCCTTTCTACGGTTTGTCTGGAATGCCAATTCTTTTACATTGTCCAATTTACGTGTCATATTTAGTTTCGTCCCCTTGATGTGACAAAAACCAGATATATCAAACCTTATCGGTAGGGGGCGAAACAAAAAAACACCTCGGGTAAGAGGTGTTTTTAAAGCGATAATATTTTTTGTTTATTGGAAAATGAGTCGTTCCCGTTCACCTTTTTCATTTAACATAGTAATTACGGTCTTCCCATATCTCGTTATAGCTCCAAAAGCAGTTGTGGCATCGGAAATATCCTTTATTTCTTTATCTCCTACCTGTAGAATAACCTTTCCTTCAATACCATAGTCCCTGTATATTTCAGGAACACCGGTTATTTTCACGCCTGTCTTGGTCCTAAATGCCTTCCTGTCAGCTTCCGTAAGATTTTTAACTTCCATGCCCATTACGGGGACTATGGTCGTCTGTTGTTCCTTGAGCACCACAGGTATGAGTAATTTTTCGCCAGATCTTTCTATTACCAGTTGAACGGTATCCTTAGGGCGTTTTGTAGATAGGTATCCGGTTAAATCGGGGAATTTATGTACGTCTATTTCGTCTACCTTTTTAATAATGTCCCCAATTTCTAGTTCCGCATCATCGGCACCCGATTCTTCATCTACGTATTCAATATAGACTCCATCTATATTATTTATGCCTCTCTCTATGGCGTCTTTGGTATCAACCGGTGCCGGTCTTATCCCTATAAAACCTTTTTGTATATTCCCAAACTCCATAATATCCTCCACTACTTTTTTGGCAATATTGCTTGGTACCGCAAAGGAATAACCTACATAGGAACCTGTTTGAGAAGAAATTGCGGTGTTGATTCCAATTAGGTCTCCATTGGTATTTACCAAGGCTCCTCCAGAATTACCTGGGTTTACGGCGGCATCTGTTTGTATGAAGGACTGGTTGGTTCGAGTATCAAGACTTCTAGCTTTTGCACTCACAATACCCGCAGTAACTGTAGAAGTTAGATTGAAAGGGTTGCCCACTGCCAACACCCATTCGCCTATCTTGGCGTTGTCAGAATCCCCAAAGGCCAAATACGGTAATTTATCGTCGGTCTCTATTTTAATTAATGCAATGTCGGTATTCGGGTCGGCACCGATAAGCTCTGCTTCATAGGTTTTATTATTATTTAAAGTAACCTGTAATTGACTTGCGCGTGCGATAACGTGGTTATTGGTAACAATATAACCGTCTTGGGAAATTATGACCCCAGAGCCAGTGCCCACCTGCGGGGTAACACTGCCACCCGAACCATAGAAAAAATCGAATATAGTGGTTGGTGACTGGTTGAGGCTTACATTTTTTACGTGTACTACAGCGTTAACCGTATTTTCTGCGGCATTCGTGAAATCTACTTCATTTATGCCAGCCCCTTTGGCCGAAGTTGGGGTGAAGCTTGTATTAAAAATGGAATTGTTTCCCTCCGGGGTAACAATAGCATAATTGGTTTTCTCGAAAAGGAGTTTATACGCTCCTAAAGTAATGGTACCTGCAAAAACAGACACTAACAAAAGACTTCCTATTTTTCTCATTTATACTTGTATTTTTATCAATATCTTTGTAAAATTAGTCGATTTTACACTTATTTATCTGTCTTTAACGTGTTTTTAACGGCCAAGAAAATCTTAATAAAACCCTATCTTTGTTCTTTTTCGAGACATAATGAAATCTGAATTTTATAAATATCAGGGTACAGGCAATGATTTTGTGATGATAGACAACCGAAAATCAAATTTTCCGGCATCCAATATCGATTTTATAGCCCATATCTGCGATAGGAGATTTGGTGTTGGGGCAGACGGATTAATTTTGTTGGAAGAGGCTCCCGAAACCGATTTTAGAATGGTATACTATAATTCCGATGGCAAAGAAAGTAGTATGTGCGGCAATGGTGGGCGCTGTATTGTTTCCTTTGCCCATTTTCTGCGTATCATAGGTAAGGAGACCACCTTTACCGCTGTTGACGGAGCACACCGGGCAAGCATAGATGCAGATATCGTACATCTTAAAATGCAGGATGTTAAAGAGCTAAAGGCAAAACCCAACGCCACGTTTCTAAATACGGGTTCTCCCCATCATGTTCAAATGGTTTCCGACCTATCCTCGTTTGACGTAGTAAAGGAAGGTGCCAAATTACGCTATGGCCTGTATGGTAAGACTGGTAGTAATATCAACTTTGTAGCGGAAAGTGCTAACGGGGAATTCGCTGTTCGAACCTATGAGCGTGGCGTCGAAGATGAGACCTTTTCTTGTGGTACGGGTGTTACGGCGGTTGCCTTGGCAATGCACCATCTGGGAACCACTACAAGTACAAAAGTAAAAGTAAACGTCCTTGGTGGAAAATTGGAGGTCACTTTTGTGCCTATTGACCAGGGATATGAAGCTATTTATTTAATAGGTGAGGCAAAACAGGTATTTAAAGGAGAGCTAGAATGGAACTACTAAAAGGTGATCATGTGTTCTTAAGGGCATTGGAAAAAGAAGATTTAGATTTTCTTTATGTTTTGGAAAATGATACCGAGGTATGGGAAATAAGCGGTACTGTGACTCCTTACTCCAAAGCGGTACTTCAATTTTACTTGGAGAATGCCCATAGGGATATTTATGATGTAAAACAATTACGCTTGGTCATTTGCGCATTGGATGGTAAACAATTAGGGCTCATAGATCTATTTGATTTTGACCCAAAACACAAACGGGCGGGAGTAGGCATAATAATAGGAGATGAGGCCGACAGGAACAAGGGGGTAGGGGCAGCCGCATTGGAAGTACTTTGTGCCTATGCTTTTCATACCTTGGAACTACGTCAATTGTACGCCAACATATTGGAAGAAAACCTAAGGAGTATTCATTTATTCCAAAAACTGGGATTCATTAAGGTAGGTGTTAAAAAAGACTGGATAAGTTACGGAGGAACATATAAAAATGAAGTTTTATTTCAAAGAATAGACAGTTAATGTATATCAAACGAATATTATTGCTACTGGTATTTATAGGCCTAATAGTTGGGGGAATCTTTAGTTATACCGTTTATACTGCCTTTTTTTCTCCTAATACTACGTTTAATAATAAGGAAGCATTTGTATTTATAAGGACAGGTGCCACTATGCTGGACGTGAAAAACAGCCTAGAACCCTTATTGCGGGATGTAGAAAAGTTTGAGTCGGCTGCACAAAGAAAAGGCTACGCACAAAATGTACGTGCCGGAAAATACCGTATTGTAAAGGGGATGAACAATAATGAAATCATTAACACGCTAAGGGTGGAAAACGTTCCGGTTACCGTTGCCTTTAATAATCAAGAGAACCTGGCCGATCTAGCGGGTAGGATTTCTGTACAAATTGAAGCGGACAGCACTAGTATTTTAAGGGAGTTGACCGATGAGCAGTTTTTGTCGCAAAACAATATAGACAAAGAAAATAGCCTTGCCCTTTACATTCCTAACAGCTATGAGTTCTTTTGGAATACAAATGCCAAGGAATTTAGGGAAAGAATGATCAAAGAGCACAGCCGGTTTTGGAACGAAGAACGAAAACAAAAGGCCAAGACCTTGGGATTGACCCCAAAGGAAGTAGTAACCTTAGCCTCTATAGTACAAAAGGAAACTGCTAAAGTAGACGAGCGCCCAAAGGTGGCGGGCGTATATTTGAACAGATTGAAAACGGGTATGCTTTTACAGGCCGACCCTACCGTTATCTATGGTATAAAAAAAGAGACCGGCAATTTTGATACCATCATAAAACGAGTGCTGTACCGAGATCTGGAATTGGATTCTCCTTACAATACTTACAAATATGTAGGTTTGCCCCCAGGGCCCATTACAATGCCCGATATTTCTTCGGTAGATGCCGTTTTAAATCCAGAAAAGCACGATTATTATTATTTTGTGGCCAATGTTGAAAAGTTTGGATATCATATGTTCGCCAAAAACTTAACACAACATAACCGAAATAAAGAACAATATGTCCGATGGTTGAATGCCCAGAAGATAAAAAGATAGTTGCATTATCCCGTTTTTAGGACATGTTAACTAATTGTGTATATTTTTAACATATTCTTGTCAAACTAAGTTAGTTAAGAGCCTAACTTTGCGAATTGAAATTTAAGCAAGCTTTTTTTAGTGCCGTAAGTCTTAAGAAATACACTATATGAGAAGATGGATAATAGTTTGTTGTCCGCTTATCGTGATGTTTATTTTATCTGGTTTTGCATTCAAGCCCTTTAATGTAGAGGTGCCTGAACCACTTAAGGTAAAAGAACCTACTAACGTTTTGTTTCCCAAAAGCAAAACTGAAATAAAAGATCTTGAATTAATGCCTCCCTTCGCAGGAGTATCCTTTACAGGTTTTAAAGAGGCCTTGGCCTTTAAGGAATCTAAAGGAAACTACTTTGCGGTAAATACCTTCGGGTATTTGGGGAAATACCAATTTGGCATTAATACACTACAACTGATGGGCGTTAACGACGAACAACAGTTTTTAGAAAGCCCAGAACTCCAGGAGAAAGTTTTCCAATTAAATATCGCCAGAAATAAATGGATTTTGAGGCGGGATATCAAACGATTTGTTGGAAAGCGCATTCGGGGCATTGAAATTACCGAATCCGGAATTATTGCAGCAGCACATCTTGCGGGTGCAGGTAACGTTAAACGTTATTTGAGGTCCTTGGGGCAAACAGACGTTATCGATGATTTTGGAAGTAGTATAACCCACTACATAAAAGAATTTTCTGGCTATGATATTTCTATAATCCTACCGGAGAGAAACGCAAGACTATAAAAAGTTTTTGTACATGTGAAAATGGAAAGCCTTGGCACTTGGTGTCAAGGCTTTTTTTATCCCTGTATGATAAATATGGCCGGTCGTTTATGAAGGTCCACATGTTCATTTTTCCATTCTGCCGCCGTTTTGGTTCTAACGAATTCGCTTGCTAATGTAAGGTCGCATGCCACACAGACACTTGTAGTAGCGGCCAATGTTTTTTGAAGATCTTCCAATAATTTGTTGTTACGGTAAGGAGTTTCTATAAACAGTTGCGACTGCTGCTCTTCCTTGGATTTTTTTTCCAAACGTTTGATTTCTTTTTTGCGTTCCGACGATTCTATGGGCAAATAACCGTTAAATGCGAAATTTTGACCGTTTAAGCCGCTGGCCATTAATGCCAAGATAATAGAGGAGGGGCCAACCAGCGGGACTACCTGTATTTGTTTTTCATGGGCTAATTTTACCACCGCGGCCCCAGGGTCTGCAATGCCAGGACAACCCGCTTCCGATAAAATTCCCATGTCATGACCAGAAAGGCAAGGTTCTAAAAAATGAGGTATTTCCGTAGCTTCGGTAAATTTATTTAAGGCAAATAGGTGTAAGGAAGGTTGTGATTTTCGTGGACTTATTATTTTTATGAAATGACGTGCCGTTTTTTCATTCTCTACAATATAGTGATCTATGCTTTCTATGGCTCTTTTTATAGCAATGGGGAGTACCTCTAGCGGGGGCACGTCTCCCAGTGTAGTGGGAATTAGATATAGTTTTCCTTTCTTGTTGGTTTCATTGTCCATTAACTGTTTGCTAAAGTCTTTTTATAAGTTGTTCACAGGCATTGTCTATCATTTGGAAAACCCGTTCAAATTCATCTTCGCCGCCGTAATAAGGATCCGGCACTTCTTTTTCGTTTCCATCTATTTCACTGAGCAGCAAACGCAATTTATTCTCTTGCTCCGCGCTTTTGCTTACTTCCAAAATCTTGTTGTAATTATCCTTGTCCATGGCATAAATGATATCGAAGGTATCAAAATCCTGTCGACTGAACTTTCTACATACTTGTGTGCTTATATCTATGCCATATTTTTTGGCAACAGCAATAGACCTGCTATCTGGTGGCTTGCCAATATGATAGCTAGCGGTTCCTGCAGAATCAACCATAATAGTGCCAGCCAATACTTTGCTTTTAAGAATGCCTTCGGCCAATGGGGACCGACAGATATTTCCTAGGCAGACCATTAACACTTTTGTTTTCATGAACGTTCTTATGAGAATTTTTTAGAGAGGTCGTCTATGTACTTGCGGAACTGTTTGTCGGTTTCCGCTAGGTTATCAACAGTTTTGCAGGCATGCAGTACTGTAGCATGGTCTCTTTTGCCTATTTGCGACCCTATGCTTGCCAAGGAGGCTTTTGTGAATTTTTTGGCAAAGAACATGGCCAATTGTCTCGCTTGCACAATATGTCTTTTCCTGGTCTTGGATTGTAGGGTGGCCACATCCATCTCAAAGTAATCCGAAACTACTTTTTGGATATAATCAATGGATACTTCACGTTTTGTATTCTTCACGAACTTCTCTACCACTTGCTGGGCAAGCTCCAAGGTTACTTCCCGTTTGTTAAGGGTAGACTGGGCAATTAATGAAATAATGGCACCCTCCAATTCCCTAATGTTCGTTTTAATGTGTTTGGCAACATACTCTATAATTTCTTCTGGCATTTCTACGCCGTCCCTATAGAGTTTATTGTTAAGTATGGATATACGCGTTTCGTAATCTGGTGTTTGCAATTCTGCGGATAGTCCCCATTTGAATCTGGAGAGTAACCGCTGCTCTATATCTTGCATATCTACAGGGGCCTTGTCCGAAGTAAGGATGACCTGTTTTCCATTTTGATGTAAATGGTTGAAAATATGGAAAAATACATCCTGGGTTCCAGATTTTCCGGAAAGGAACTGTACGTCATCGATAATAAGCACATCTATTAATTGATAGAAATGTATAAAATCGTTTCGGGTATTTTTCTTTACAGATTCAATATATTGCTGCGTGAATTTTTCTGCTGAAATATATAATACGGTACGTTCTGGATACTTGTCCTTTATTTCCACGCCTATGGCGTGTGCCAAGTGCGTTTTTCCCAGACCCACGCCCCCAAATACCAATAAAGGATTAAAGGAGGTTCCCCCGGGCTTATTGGCTACTGCCATCCCGGCGGAACGCGCAAGCCTATTGGATTCGCCTTCCAAAAAATTATCAAAATTGTAATTCGGATTTAATTGTGATTCTATTTTAATATTCCGTATCCCAGGAATAACAAAGGGATTTCTTAATTCTGGATTTTTTGATTTAATGGGAACATCCATTTCCTGTGCTAGCATATTTCCCCTATTGGAACTGGGTATTTTCTCCGTAAACGGTTCTTTATTGCCGTACGTATTTTCCATACGTATGATATAGACTAATTTAGCGGTTTCTCCAAGCTCTTTGGTAAGGGCAACTTTTAAAAGTTTAACGTAATGCTCTTCCAGCCACTCGTAAAAGAATTTGCTAGGAACTTGAATGCTCAAGGATTTCTCTGTGAGCTTCACAGGTTTAATGGGTTCGAACCAAGTCTTAAATGCCTGCGGTTGGATATTATCCTGAATAAATATCAAACAGTTTTTCCAGACGGAATTGGCAGTAACACTCATAATCAAAAAGCCCTCATTTAGTGGTTAGTGGCAAAAATCGAAAAATAAAATAATAACTATTATTTTCTTATTACCTAGTGGGCAAATATGTGAACAAAAATTCTAAAAAAAAAATCATTACCTATTGAATTTGACCTTTTTTTTGTGCATGTTCGTTTGCCCGTTGGGGGAGCTCTTAAATATATACCTTTTTACTTAAAAAAATGCTAACAAACGAAATTACTTTTAGGGTTAGATATGCCGAAACGGATCAAATGGGCGTTGTTTATCACGGGAACTATGCCCAATATTTGGAAATGGGCAGAATAGCATGGCTGCGCACTTTTGACTTATCCTACAGGGAAATGGAGGAGAACGGCGTTATGCTGCCAGTGATAAGCCTAAACGTGAACTATAAAAAATCCGCACTTTTTGATGATGAACTTACCTTGCAAACATCCTTAAAAAAAATACCAACGGTACGAATAGAATTTGAATATGTTCTACGCAACCAAAACAACGAAATTTTAGCGGAAGCAAATACTGTTTTGGTGTTTATGGATGTTCATAGGAAAAGACCTATAAAATGCCCCGATTATATCCTCGAAAAATTGAAATGATATTTTTCATTTGTACGGTAAAAACTGGTATGGGGTAAAATTTATTGGTGAAACTCTATTATAAATCCCGATACTTTGGGAGCTTTGCAACGAATTTGAGCCAGCCAATTGAACTAATACCGCTTTTTGTACTGCTCCGAAATTTCGGGGGTTTCAGCATATAACGGGATATATAAGTTTAATAACTCGTGGACTTGCCCTGGGTAGATTAGGGCCTGCCCCGAGGTTTTTTACTTTAAAATAGTTATTTTGTGTAACGCTCGGAGCTCTTTTCGAATTCTTTTGAGTTCTCTTCTGCGTACCGCGATGGTAATTTCACAATTCATATGGAGTCCCTGTGACACTATTTCCAACTGATTTTTCTTTATAAAACGCATGACGGTATCCATCTCGGCATACTCGAATGTAAGGGTCAATTCCTCTTGGATAATTTTTTTTATAATTTTTGAAGCTTCCAAAGTTAACTGGGCGGTATTCTTGTACGCACTGATCAAACCACCAACACCGAGTTTAGTTCCGCCAAAAATGCGGACAACAGCAATGAGGACGTTGGTGACTTCAAAAGATTGTATTTGGCCGTAAATAGGCATTCCGGCGGAATTATTGGGCTCTCCATCATCATTTGCCCTATACGATGGGTTCTCTGTTCCCAATTGTCATGCATAACAGACATGGTTGGCCGTTGGGTGTGCTTTTCTTAATGCTTCCAGTAAGGGTTTTACCTCCGTTTCATCTTGTATGGGAAACGCGTAGCCGTAAAATTTACTTTTTCGTTCTTTAAAAAGGACGTCATTGACTTCTTTTGCAATGGTTTTGTACGTATCGGTCGGTTCCATCATTAAAAATTAGACAACTAAAAGTATACTTAGAACCGCGAGACCAATGCCCATCCAATTCTTCGGACTTAGTTTTTCCTTGAATAATAAGATGCCCAGTAGGGTAGACAATACCACAATACCTACATTATTAACGGTAAAGATAGCCGCGCTGCTAAGTCCTTTATTCCCTAAGGCCAATAAAAGAAAATAGATGGAGAAGAAGTTGGGAATCCCTAGGGCTATACCGCCTAGTACATTTCTATAATTCGGCTTTAGGGGTTGTTTGGCCGCTTTAATAAGTATAAATAGCAAACCGGCGCTAAATGCAAAAAAGAATAAAAGCGCGGAAAAAAGCGCAAATTCTTCTTCGGGCACATGGCCTTCCTGAAAATATTTGATGGCCGAATCTATGATGCCCGAACCCAGGAACACCAAAAAGGGAAGTAGGAGCATGGACATCTTAAAGGCCTCTGCAGATTGTTTCATAGAGGCCAAGTAAACGGCAAGAATGGCAATGGCAATACCTATAACCTTAATAGCATCCAATTGCTCGTTATAGAGCACCACGCCTAGAACCGCTGGGAGCACAAAAGACATTTTGGTAGCTACCGAGGCCACGGAAACCCCTAGTTTTTGTGCGGTAGCCGCTATTAAAGTAAACACCAGAATAAAAAGTACGCCTAAAGCCATAGCTCCAAAAAACCAGCTTTTTGAGGGTAAAGCGCCTATGTCCAATTCTCCCTTGTAGAAGATAAGGCCCACCAGGCAGGCCACCACATAATTGGTAATGATCGCGTACAAGGTTTGGACCTTGTAGCGTACAAAAAGCTTAAATACTACAAAAATAAGGCTGGAGAAAAGAATGCTAAGAGCTAGGTATTGCATTTACAGCTTTGCATTAAGGTCAATAACATCCTCGGAACCCACTTTCAAATGCCATGTTCGTAACCCAACGGATGCCGCTGAATCGGTATTTTCCTTGGAGTCATCAATAAAAAACGTTTCGTTTGCCTCAAGTCCGTTTTCGGACAGTACAAATTCGAAAATTTCTGTGTCCGGTTTACGCATGTGAATCTCATGGGAAAGATAGAATTTCTCAAAACAGGTTTCAAATCGGTTCCAGTGTTTCTCGCCCATAGCTTCTTTTACAAATAGAATATGAAGGTCATTGGTATTGCTCAATAGGAAAAGGCGGTACTTGTCTTCTAATTTCAGGTTTTCAAGGAACTCTAATCTAGATTCCGGAAAATCCAGCAAAATGGAATTCCATGCAGCCATTATTTCTGGCAGCGTTGCTTTGGGCATCATTTCCTTCAGTTGTGCAAGGAAGTTCTCTGAACTCATTTTCCCTACTTCATACGTTTTTGCCAGAATATCCATTTCTGGTGTCAATTCGGTTTGACCGAAAGCGGCAAATGCTTTAAATACTGCAGGTTTGTCAAGGTTTATGAAAATATCCCCAAAATCGAATACGATGTTTCTAATCATTTTTCAAAAGTATTAATTGGTCTTGTTCTAGTTTTTTAGATGCTTCCGAAGTTCCGCCGATATGGGGTGCTTTTACACCCCTTTTAAATACGGATGCCCCCGTAAATATACGCGCTTCGTCCCATAAACCGGCATCGATAAAAGTTTGTAGTGTCTGCGCTCCTCCTTCTATCAGCACGCTCTGGATATCCAGTGTATACAGTTGGTGGCAGATGTTTTGCGCTATTTCTTTGGTGCTGTCCAGCTGCACATATTCTACACCATTTTGTTTGTTTAAAGCTTCCGTTTTGTTTGTAAATACAATGGTTCTTTGTTTTGTATCCAGCACATAGTGGTCAAACGGAATTTTAAGATCTTTGTCCACTACAATACGTATGGGCGACTTTCCGCTCCACAAACGAATATCAAGTTTTGGATTGTCTTCTAAAACGGTAGTTGTACCAACAAGAATTGCTTGTTCTTCGCTGCGCCACTTGTGAACCAACTGTCTAGATAATGTCCCCGTAATCCAGTAGGGATGTGGTTCGGTTTCTCTCAGTTGTTGTTCCGGAGCTATAAGGCCATCGGCGGTTTCTGCCCATTTCAATATAATATAAGGACGCTTTTTTTCATGGAAAGTCAAAAATCGTTTGTGGTGTTCCCTACACTCTTTTTGCAAAACGCCTACGCCTACCTCACAGCCGGCATCCCTTAATTTTTGAATACCCCTGCCCGCTACTTTTTCGTGGGGATCCAAAAGTCCGATGACAACCCTTGGTATGTTGTTTGCCATAATCAGATCCGCACAGGGTGGCGTTTTTCCAAAATGGGAGCACGGCTCTAGGGTAACATACAGGGTTGATCGTGATAAAAGTTCTTTGTCCTTTACAGACGTAATCGCGTTTACCTCGGCATGTGCACCACCAAACGGACTCGTAAAACCCTCGCCAATAATTTTATTCCTATGCACAACAACTGCACCAACCGTAGGATTGGGTGCCGTGCTTCCAAGCCCGTTTTTTGCCAGTTGAATACAGCGCCGCATGAATTTTTCGTCCATGGCATTTTGACTTATTCTTTCAACGGGCATTGTTCGCATCTTTTTATTTTTCCTAGGTCCCCGGGTTTAACTTTTTATCCATTTCATGTATCTTCACACATCAAAAATAATACATTAAAAGCTATTTAAATGAATGTTGTTAGAACTGCTATTATAAGGAAAATTACTAAAGCCGATAATACCGATGTCGCCCTAGTCATACGAAAGGTGTTGGTGGAACTTGGTGTACCTAAAGTAGGTACGGCCTATGCAGATACTGCCTTAGATCAAATGTTCGAGAATTATGGTGAACCAAAGGCTGCCTATTTTGTAGTGGAGGAAGACGGCGAGATTCTTGGTTGTGCCGGGGTGGCACAATTGGAAAACTATGAGGGTAACTGTTGTGAGCTCCAGAAAATGTATTTTTTGGAAGCAGCAAGAGGAAAGGGCATAGGAAGTCAAATGATGGCTACATGTCTTTCTGTAGCAAAGGAATTCGGTTTTGAGCAGTGTTATTTAGAAACCATGCCCTATATGGAAGCCGCGCAGAAACTCTATGTGAAATCGGGTTTTGATTATATAGATGCCCCAATGGGAAATACAGGTCATTATTCATGTCCCGTTTGGATGTTGAAAACACTTTAGGAATGTTGTTGAAGGAAATAAAGACTATTTTTCATACGGAATTGAATCTACAATATGGCTCGCAAGAGGTATCTAGTTTTTTTTACATACTGATAGAGCACTTTCTGGGGCTAGAAAAATTTGTACTGTCCTTTCAGCCGTATCTAGTCATCAACAAAGAAGAGGAGACCCCATTGTTCGATGCACTAAGTAAATTAAAATTGAACGTTCCGGTGCAGTATATTATAGGACAGGCCGAATTTATGGATTTGACTTTTAAAGTAAATACGCACGTTCTTATTCCAAGACCTGAAACCGAAGATTTGGTACGGTGGATTTTGGACGATTACAAAAAACTGACAACTACGGAAACCAAACCCATCAGCATTTTGGATATTGGTACGGGATGCGGTTGTATTCCCATAAGTTTGGTTAAAAACTTGGAATATAGCCAAGTGAAGGCCTTGGATATTTCTGTGGATGCCTTGGAAGTAGCAAAAGCGAATGCGCTATCCAATGGAGTTGAAGTGGATTTTTATCAAGGTAATATTCTAACGGGCATGCCTGAATTGCGACTTCCATCAAACTTTGATATTATCGTATCCAATCCACCGTATGTCAGGCAATTGGAAAAAAAGGAAATGCATGCCAATGTTTTAGAACACGAACCTGAAACGGCCCTATTTGTTTCGGATGAAGACCCCTTGGTATTTTATAGGGCGATAGCGAAATTTGCCGAAAAACACTTGGCAGTAGACGGATGTTTGTACCTAGAAATCAATCAATATTTAGCTGCCGAGCTACTGGAGTTGCTCAAATCATTTGATTTTAAGCAGATAGAACTGAGAAAGGATATATTTGGAAATGACAGGATGGTGAAGGTTAGTCGGTAGTTTGTAGAGGGTAGTTGGTAGTGAAAAGTGTGCAGTTGCGGTTGGCAGTAAGCAGTAAATAATATAGTGAACAGTGTACAGTAGATTAGTGAAAATTGTGCAGTAGCGGTTGGCAGTAAGCAGTAAATAATAAAGTGAACAGTGTACAGTAGATTAGTGAAAAGTAAGGAGTAAATACCCGTCTTTGCCAGGAGCGAAAAGTAAGATGAAAGTATAAACAAACATTATCGCGACGAAGCAATCTGCTGATGTAATGCTAAAAGCTTACTATGTGAAAGGGAAGTTTGTATAGCGCATTTGTATGTGACTCGAATCTTAAAGTTGAACCTCAAAAAACGCAAGGCGCGCAGTGAAAAGCGCAAAGCCGTTTTTGAACTTGTATTTGCCTTTGATATTTGTATTTGAACTCGACACTTTTACTTGCACTTGCACTTGACACTTGAACTTTAAAAGAATTAACCGGATTAAACTAAAAAGAACCATAAATGAAGGGAGTTGTTGTATTTTGTGGCAGTAGCGAAGGCAACGAACCTGCGTTCGCAACCGATGCCTACGATTTGGGAGCCACCCTGGCCAAACAGGGAATAAATCTCATTTATGGAGGGGCAAAAATCGGAATTATGGGAAAAGTTGCCGAAGGGGCCTTGGAGCATCAAGGCAACGTGATAGGCGTAATTCCAGAATTTCTAAAGCGAAAGGAAGTTTTTCACGAGGGACTTTCAGAACTGATCATTACCCAAAGTATGCACGAGCGCAAACTAAAAATGCACGAACTCAGCAATGGTATCGTAATGCTGCCTGGTGGATTCGGAACCTTGGAGGAGTTTTTTGAAATGCTCACTTGGGCACAATTGGGCCTGCATCCCTATCCCATTGCGATTTTAAATACCAACGGATTTTATGATGAGCTGCTGCACATGCTACAAAAAATGGTAGATAAAGGTTTCGTAAAACAGGGAAACTTACAAGCCATTTTGGTTGATACGAAAATCGATGCCCTTTTGGATAAAATGAAAGTCTATAAACCCCTTCCAGTTCCAAAATGGATGACTAAAGACGAACTATAATGAGTATAGAAAACAACATAAAGGCATTGCGCTGCGAACTCAGGGAGCATAATCACAACTATTATGTGCTGGATAATCCCACCATTTCCGATTTTGAATTCGATATGAAACTAAAGGAACTGCAAGCCATGGAAGCCAAGCATCCTGAATTTCGCGATGCCAGTTCGCCCACCATTCGCGTTGGCGGTGTGGTTACCAAGAACTTTGAGACTGTCGTCCATGAGCACCGCATGTATTCGCTGGACAATTCCTATTCCAAGGAAGATTTGGAGGATTGGGAAAAACGTATCCAGCGCAATCTAGGGGATGTTCCAGTAGCCTACACCTGTGAATTAAAGTACGATGGCGCATCCATCAGCATTACATATGAGGACGGGAAACTGGTACGCGCCGTAACCCGTGGCGATGGTTTTCAGGGCGATGATGTAACCACCAACATCAAAACTATTAAGTCCGTACCCTTACAGTTGAAAGGCGATTTTCCGCTGAAATTTCATATACGGGGAGAAATTGTCTTGCCTTTTGAGGGTTTCCTAAAAATGAACGAGGAGCGCTTGGCCAATGGCGAGGAGCCTTACATGAATCCCAGAAACACCGCTTCCGGAAGTTTAAAATTACAGGATAGTAGTGCCGTGGCGCAACGACCGCTGGAATGTCTGTTATACAGTATCGTCGGCACCAATACAGGAATTACTTCTCAGTTTGAAATGTTGGAAAAGGCACGCCAATGGGGCTTTAAAGTGCCTAGCGTTGCCCAATTGTGCCAAAGCACGGAGGAGGTGATGCGTTTTATAGAGGTATGGGACGTAAAACGTCACAAACTACCTTATGAAACGGACGGTGTAGTGGTAAAGGTCAATACCCTACAACATCAAGACGAATTAGGCTTTACTTCCAAAGCACCGCGATGGGCGATGGCCTACAAATTTAAGGCGGAGCAGGTAGTTACGGTACTGAATGAAATTACGTACCAAGTAGGTCGCACCGGTGCCATTACTCCAGTTGCCAATTTGGAACCGGTATTGTTGGCAGGCACAACCGTAAAGCGTGCCTCCTTGCACAATGCCGACCAAATAGCCAAGTTGGATATACGGGAGGGCGATACCGTTTTTGTGGAAAAAGGTGGTGAAATAATTCCCAAGATAACTGGGGTTGACCTGAGCAAACGACCAGCTGATTCAAAGGAAACGGAATACATTTCGGAATGTCCCGAATGTCATACACCTTTGGAACGCACGGAAGGCGATGCCAAACATTACTGTCCTAATGAATACGGCTGTCCGCCACAAATCACCGGCCGCATACAACATTATATTTCCAGAAAAGCGATGGATATTGAGGGACTTGGCGGAGAAACGGTGGAGCTGCTATTCAAAGAAGGCTTGATCAATGACTATGCCGATTTATACGACCTCACAAAGGAACGAATTTTACCCTTGGAGCGTATGGCGGAGAAATCTGCCGAAAATTTGGTGAAAGGGGTAACGGAATCGGTTTCCATTCCTTTTGAGCGGGTTTTGTTTGCCTTGGGAATTCGCTTTGTGGGCGAAACGGTGGCGAAAAAACTCGCAAAAGCCTATAAAAATATAGATGCGCTGGCCGCAGCTAGTCAAGAAGAGTTGGTCCTGGTAGATGAAATAGGGGGGCGCATTGCGCAAAGTGTAGTCTATTT
>Ga0075108_10000266_pt1 | contig 31898 bp, 17 predicted proteins | sample AntAceMetag02UK1_FD_69797 | JGI IMG/M metagenome (GOLD analysis project Ga0075108, IMG submission 69797) | Saline lake microbial communities from Ace Lake, Antarctica - Antarctic Ace Lake Metagenome 02UK1 | ecosystem: Environmental > Aquatic > Non-marine Saline and Alkaline > Saline | place...
CCCAGGCCAGGACATCCGCGCCGCCGGCGTGGCCGGCGCGGCATACTGCCGCCAGCCGGCGCGCAGCCGGCGAGAAATCCTCGGGCAGCGGCGTGCGCACCTTCCGGGCGAGGCCGAGGGCGGTTGCCGTGGGCGGTCCGCCGAGGGTTGCGACCAGCAGCCGGTCGTCGCCGAGCAGGGTCCGCCCGATGGCGGCCAGGTGCAGGGCGATGGCGCTCTTTCCGGCGTGACTCTCGCCGGCAAAGACCAGCGCGCCGGCATCCACCGTGGCTGCCCCGGCGTTGAGCACGGCCGCGCCCTCGACAGCTTCGGCGTGCGCCGCGATGGCGGCGTTCAGCACCCAGTGCGCGGCCTCCCAGGAGTCTTCGGCCACACGCGCGACGCCAGCGTCGATGATCCGGAAACCGATGGCCAGGGATTCGACCGGTATCCCGTCGGCGGCGTACGCCACCGACCAGCCTGGAGCCGCCAGGCCAAGGGCGTCCAGCAGCGGTTCAGGGGGGCGAGCGCGAAGGATAATCGGAGCGAACGGCGGCGCCGTCGCTCCGAAACCGTCGTTCAGCAATTCTTCGAATTCTTGGCGCAGGATGGTCCCTGGGCGCGGGCGCTGCGGTCGATCGACAGCACCGTGGGCGCGACATAGGCGGCGCCGACCGCCAGCCCGAGCCGGATCAGCGCCCGCCGACGGGCAATTTCAGGCTCGATTTCCGTCGCCTTCGGCTTGGGCAGGTGGGATTCGATCGTCATGGGGCTCACCAAAAATACAGGACTTCATTTTACCGCGGTTGCCCAGTATTGCAAAGCGCAGCCGCCACCTGGAGTTCCGCATGCGCCACGCCGTTGCCATGGTGATTGTCTCGGCCGCCGCGATGGTGGTCGAAATCGTGGCGGCCCGGATGCTGGCGCCGCTGGTCGGGATGACGGTTTTCAGCTGGACGACGGTGATCGCCACGGTGTTGGCCGGCCTCAGCGTCGGTCACTGGATCGGCGGGCGGCTCGCCGACGGCGACCCCGCGGTGATCGCGCGCCGGCTGTTCTGGTCGCTGGCCGCGACCGCGGCCGTCACCACCACCCCGGTGCTGCTGGTCGAGCCGGTGCACGCCGCCGCCGAGGCGGCCGGCCTCGGCTGGATGGCGGCGACGGTGGCGGTGGTCGGAATCTGCTTCCTGCTGCCGAGCCTGCTGGCCGGTGCCGTCACACCGATCCTGACCGCGGTCGCGATCGCCGAGGCACCGGATCGCCCGGGTGCGGTGATCGGCCGGATGTTCGCCCTCGGCGCCGCCGGCGCGATCCTCGGCACCAGCCTTGCCGGGTTCGTGCTGCTGCAATGGATCGGCTCGATCGGGTCGCTGGCGGCGGTGGCGGTCGTGGAAGCGGCGCTGGCGGCCTTCTACCTCCGCGGCTGGTCCGGGCGGCGGGCCGGGATCGTCGCCCTGCTGGCGATCCTGGCCGGACAGGGGCTGGCGTTCGCCGCCGCCCCGTACTGCCGGGTGGAGAGTCGCTATCACTGTATCGATACGGTCGACACCAGCGTCTGGGCCGGCTTTCCGAGCCGCGGGATGTTCCTGGACGGCTGGGTGCAGAGCATCGAGCCGACCGACGGCTCGGGTCGTCTGGCGATCGACGCCCACGCCTTCCTCGACGCCTGGGCGCACCGACAGCACGGCATCGGCGCCTCCTGGTCGGCGTTCTTCATCGGCGGCGGCGGGTACTCGCTGCCGATGCGCTGGGTCGAGGCCTGGCCGGGTTTCAGGGCGACGGTCGCCGAGATCGACCCCGCGGTGACGGCGTTCGCCGCCACCATCGGGTTCCGACAGGATCACAACCGGATCGCCGTTCGCGACGACGACGCCCGGGCGGTGCTGCGCCGAGACCCCGACCGCTACGACCTGGTGTTCTCCGATGCCTACGCCGGCCACACCATGCCGGCCCACCTGGTCACGGTCGAGTTCCACCGGCTGGTGCGGGATCGCCTTAACGCCGGCGGGGTGTACGCGATCAACGTCCACGACTGGAAGGCGCGGCCGCGTTTCCTGAAAGCGCTGGTCCACAGCCTCAGGCAGGTGTTCCCGGAGGTTCTGGTGTGGACTTCGTCGGCGACGCCGAACGGGCGCGGCGACCGCTCGCCGTTCCAGGTGCTGGCCGCCGACTTCCCGATCGACCTGACGGCCCTGGCGGATCGCTGGGGCGGGCGCGAATGGACGGTGGGGGAGCCGGCGATCGATGCCGCGGGGGCGGTGCTGCTCACCGACGACTACGCGCCGGTCGACCGGCTGTTGCTGCGCTGACGGTCGCGAGCGGACCGGCGGCGTCAGTCGAACAACGCGTCGATGTCGTCCTGGCTCAGGCCCTGACCGCCGAGGGCGGGGCCGTTGAGAAGTTCGGCATCCTCGCGCTGGTCGGGCTCTTCGTCCACCGGCAGCGGCAGGTCGCGAAATGCCTCCAGGCCCCAGATGTCGATCATCGCCAGGATACGGCTCTCGATGAAGCGCAGCGTCTTCACCACCTGGGTGACCCGCTGCCCCGTCAGGTCATGGAACGAACACGCCTCGATGATGGCGATCAGGCGCTCGGAGGCGAGGTCGATCAGCGGCGACACTTCGCCGTCGTCGACGGTGAGGTGGGTAATCTTCTTCAGCGCCTGCTCGATGTCGTCGACCGCCGACATGATTTCGTTGGTCGAGCGCTCGGTCGTCGCGGTGATTGCCTCGAGCTGGTGCGAGGCGGTCTCCATCTGATCGGTGTCGGCGGCCGGATTCTTGATGGCCGCAATTTCCGCCTTGGCGCGCCCGATGCTGCGCACCATCAGCGCGATCTCGATGCGGACGTCGCGCTTCATGGCGTCGTCGTCGTCGTCGTCGTCGTCCTCTTCCGCCTCCTGCTGGATCGGCGTCACCGCGGCGCGCAATTCGGCCATTTCAGCACGCAGCGCCCGCAACTCCTCCAGCACTTCGGTATACGAAGCCGGCGCGGCGACCGGCGCCAGCGGCGCCGACGAGACGATCGGTGTGCCGGCGCGCTGGGCGCGACGCTCGACGGAAAACATCTTGGAGGGCACGTGCGTCATGTCGTCTTGGTCTCCCCACCCATTGGCTCTGCCGGGTCAGGAATACTGGTCACGCAGCGATTAAATTTGCGTTAAGCGTCGGCGTCCTATCGTTAGCGTCTTGTTAATCGGATCCGGTCATTCGCTGAGCGCCCGCCGCGACGTTCCCGTGAGGACACAATGCCAGCCGCTGCGCACGACGAGCGATCTAAGTCCGATCCGAGCACGCATTTCCTATTGCAGCACAGAATTTTCCAACTGCCGGACGCGCGCTTCGACATGGCGGGGCGTGAGCGTGGTCCGGTTCTGCGGGTCAAGCTCGGCGACCTCGACGCGGTAATCCCGATCGACGATGTCGCCACCGAGTTCGGCATCAAGCCGGATTCGCCCGACGGTCGCCTGCTGGTGCTGGTCGCTCAGGGCCTGCGGTTCGTGAGAGACATCCGGCCGGGCGACTCGATCCCATCGGAACTGTTGGACGGCACCGCGAGCTGGCGGGTCGAGGATCATCACCGCGAGATCGCCAAACAGCGGCTGATGATGCAGATCGCCACCTGGCTGGGCGGCGATGAATCGGTGGTGCTGGACCTGCGCGAGCTGCGCCGGATGGCTGTCGATCCGTCGATCCAGGACCGCATCCGCGACGGCCTGACACGCGTCGCCGAAACCCTCGGCCTGGGGTCCGGACGGCGGGACGAAGTCCTCGACATGATCGATCGTTTCGCGCGCGAGCTCTGCTACATCGAGGCGCTGCGCGACCGCTACGGCCACGCCGGCAGCATCGTCGACAAGCTGGCGCGGGTCGAGAAGCTGTACCGGGACGAGAAGCTCTTTCACGAGGAGGTCCGGCGGGCTCGGATCCTGCTCCGACCGGCCATCGTCGGCTTCGTCGGGCTGTTCGACCAAGTCGATGCCCAGACCAGCGAGATCGTCAGCGTCCTTAAGTCCTACGACTCGATGGTGCGTTACGTGCGCGAGATGCGGGATGAACTGCATCAGCGCCTGGTCATCTGGGACGAGATCATCCCCGTCTGGGAAATCCCGCTGAAGCGCCGGCACGACAACATCCGCGAGGCGGTGCGCGCGACCTACCGGTTCGTCGCCTTTCACTTCCCGCAGACCCACGACTGGCTGTGAGACGCAACCGGGCTCATGCCCGGCGCGCCACCAGGAACAGCCGGCGGAACGGGAACAGCGTCCGGCCGTCGGGACCGGGCGGGTAGGCCCTCGCGACACGGGCCCGATAGGCGGTCTCGAAGCCGGAACGCTCGGGTTCCTCGAGGGCGTCCAGGAACGGCCGCAGCCAGGTCCCCTTGGTCCACTCGGCGACCGGGTTCGGGCCCTCCAGGATCTGCAGGTACTCGGTCTCCCAAATATCGAGCGCCGCCGTCAGCGGTGCCAGGCGGGCGACGTAGGCAGCCGGTTCGTCGACCGGCGGCGGCGCCAGCATCGGCAGGATCCGCTCGGCCCAGGGTCCGTCGCTGGCGGCGTCTGCGACGGCAGTGTGGGACGGTGCCCCGAAGTTCCGCGGCATCTGGACGGCCAGCCAGCCGCCGGCGACGACCTGTGACAGCAGGCGCGGGAACAGCGCGTCGTGGCCGCCAAGCCAGTGCAGAGCGGCGTTGGAGTACAGCACGTCGACCGGCGCCGTCGCGGCCCAGCCGGCGGCTTCGCCGGCTTCGAAGCGCAGCGACGGGTTCTCCGCCCGCGCCCGCTCGAGCATGCTGGCCGAAGGATCCACGCCGATCACCTCAGCCGTCGGCCATCGGCCGGCCAGGATCGCCGTCACGTGGCCGGTGCCGCAGCCGAGGTCGACCACGCGTGCCGGCGTCTCGATCGCGATTCGGGCGAGCAGGTCGATCGCCGGACGCAGGCGATGATCGGAAAACTTGAGGTACTGCGCGGGATCCCAGGCCATCGATCCACTCCCCGGTGTTCGCGGTGGCGGCGACTAGGATAGGATGCATGAACCCCGCATGCTTTGACAGGTTCGCCATCACGCGGGAGTGGATGAACGGGACGGTCATGACCGATCGGCGCGACGACGCCCACAAGGACGACGCCCAGAAGGGCGGCGTCGACAAGGGTGCCGGCAGGACCGGGATCTCGCGGGCGATCGCCGTGCACGCCTCGGGCCACGAGTTTCCCCGTGACGACCGTCCGACCGCCATGCGGTTGCGGAAACTCACGCAGCGTGACGTCGACGAGATGACCCAGCGCCACCAGTTGTTCACCCGCGGCCGCACCGGCGGTGCCCGCGCCAGCTTCGCGGCCTGCGACCTCGGCTACCTCGATCTCAAGGCCCGCGACCTGTCGGGCGCCGACTTCTCGGGGGCGCGGCTGGCGCACGCCGACCTGCGCGAGACCGCGCTGGTCGCCGCCAACCTGTTCGCCTGCGACCTGCGTCACGCCGATTTCCGGTTTGCCGACCTGAGCCGGTCGGACATGCGCGGCGCCTGCCTGCGCGGCGCCAACCTGTCCGACGCCAAGTTGATCGAGGCGGATTTGCGCGATGGCGTGCTGTTGAAGCCGGACGCCCGCGGCAACCTGGTGGCGTCCGGGTTCGACACCACCTCGACCGACATCGCCACCGCGACCGCGATCCGCGCGGACCTCTCGAACGCCAAGATGTCGAACGCCTTCGTGGTCCAGACCGACCTGACCGACAGCGTCCTGCGCAACGTCCGGTTGTTCCGAGCTGACCTCAGCCACGCCAACCTGACCGGCTCGAACCTGGAAGGAGCCGACCTCACCGAGGCCAACCTGACGGGCGCGATCCTGCACGGCGCGGTGCTGTACAACGTGATCCTGTCCGGGACCACGCTGACCGACGCCGACCTGTCCGGGGCGGCGTTCTCCAACATGGACCGCGACGCCCCGCATTTCGCGGGCGCCCGCCTGCCGAAGGTGCTGGACGCGCTCGGCCAGGAAATGCGGACCATGCTGATCGCCCACGACGTCTGGATCCGTTCCTCGGGTCGACAGGGCAAGCGCGCCGACCTGACGCGGCGCGACGCCAGCGGCCAGTCGCTGTCGGGCGTCAACCTGTCGGCCTCCAACATGGAGTTCGTCGTGCTGGTCGGTTGCGACCTGTCGCGCATGGACCTGCTGATGGCCGACATGTCGTTCGGCGACCTGCGCGACGCCGATCTCACCCACACCGACATGCGCGGGGTCACCTTGCGGCGCGCCAACCTGACCGGCGCCAACATGGTCGGTGCCCAGCTTTCGCCGATCAACATCATCGGCTCCAACGTGCAGCGGTGGAGCGCCCATCTCGAGCACGCCCGGCTGTCGCGGGCGCGCCTGCGGGGCGTCGACATGTCCTACGCCGCCCTGCAGCACGCCGATCTCAGCGCCGCCGATCTGCGCGACGCCGACCTGACCGGCGCCAACCTGCAGGATGCCGACCTGACGAACGCCGATCTGCGCGGCGCCAGCCTGCGCGACGCCGATCTTCGCGGTGTCACCGGCTATGTTCCCTGACGGCGCGCGGGATCCCACCGCCTCGGTCCCTGAGATCACGCGACGGATCACCCGCGGCGCCGCCCGGATGTTCGAGGACCTGGGCTGCGCCGTCGTCACCGAGTTCGCCCTCGCCAACGGTCGCCGCGCCGATCTGGTGGCGCTGGCGTCCGACGGTCGGATCACGTTGGTCGAGGTGAAGTCGGGCGTGCCGGATTTCCGGTCGGACGCCAAGTGGCACGAGTACCTTGAGTTCTGCGACGCCTTCTATTTCGCGGTGGACCTCGGCTTCCCCCAAGAACGGCTGCCCGACGGCGGCACCTGCGGGCTGATCCTGGCCGACGCGTGGGAGGCGGCCATCCAGCGCCCTTCACCGCTCCATCCGTTGGCGCCGGCCCGCCGCCGGGCGGTCACGGTCCGGATCGCCCGGGTCGCCGCGCTGCGCCTGCGGAGCCTCACCGACCCCCGCCTCTGACAAGCGCCGCGTTGTGCAGATGCGAACGCTGCCTGGTGCCGTGCTACCCCTCTGTTGCCAACGAAGATCAGCCGAAGTATATACAGTGTTAATTAATTCTCTATAGGCATCAATTCGTTTCCGGAAAGGTCAGTATTCCTGACCGTCTTTGCTGCATATATTGCATTGCGAAAGACGGCGGACGGCCCGCCGCCACCCCGGAGGCAGCCATGAACTTCTCGAGCCTGACCAAGACCGCCGTCGTGTACGGCATAGGCCTCGCGGCCATCGCCATCGTCGCCCTGAACGGCGCGCTTAAGTTCGCTTCGCTCTGACTATCGGCACCGCCCGGCCGCGCTCCCTCACGGGGCGCCGGCCGGGGAGCCGGAGACGACGGGCGCTCGCTACTGCGACGTGGCCCGCGAGATCGTCGCGGTTGTGCTGTGCCCCTGCTCCAGGGTCGCCAGCATCACACGGCCTCCATACGATCGGACGATCTCGCCCCCGACCACCTGATCCACCGAGTAGTCCGCCCCCTTCGCCAGGACGTCCGGCCGCAGCGCCTGGATCAGCGGAACAGGGGTGTCCTCGCCAAAAATAACCACCAGATCCACCGCGGCGAGGGATCCCAGAACCAGGGAGCGCGCGGCGTCGTTCTGAACGGGCCGGGTTTCGCCCTTGAGGCGGCGGACCGACGCGTCGCTGTTGACGCCGACCACCAGACGGTCGCACTGCGCCTTGGCTTGGCGCAGCAGCGAGATGTGACCGGGATGAAGCAGGTCGAAGCAGCCGTTGGTGAAGCCGATCGTCAGCCCCTGCTGGCGCCACGCCGTAACCTGATGGATGGCGTCGTCCAGCGTCACCGTCTTGGCCTCGCCGGTCTCGAGTTCGCGCGCCCGGAACACCGCCGTCAACTCTGCGGCGCTGGCGGTTGCGGTGCCAACCTTGCCGACCACGATCCCGGCGGCGGCGTTTGCCAGCCGGCAGGCGCTCTCGAGGTCGATGCCGGCGGCCAGGGCGGCGGCCACCGTCGCCACCACCGTGTCGCCAGCGCCGGAAACATCGTACACCTCGCGCGCCGTCGCCGGCAGGTGCAGCGGCACTCCCGGCGCGTCGGCGCGCAGCAACGTCATGCCGTCCTGGCTGCGGGTGACCAGCACCGCCTCCACGCCGGTCCGATCGATCAGCGCGGCCGCCGCGGCCTCCACCTCGGCGTCGTTGCCGGTGGGCATTCCGGTCGCCTCGGCGAGCTCTCGCCGGTTCGGCGTTACCAAGGTGGCGCCACCGTAGCGGCTGTACTCGCTGCCCTTCGGGTCGACGATCACCGGCACTGACCGTGGGCGCGCCGCGGCGATCAGCCGCCGCACTACCCGCTCGGTGAGCACGCCCTTGCCGTAGTCCGACAGCACCAGGGCCTGGGCCAGCCCGAGGTCGGCTTCGGCCCGGGCGACGACCTCCTCCTCGAGCGCCACCGCCACCGCGTGCACCAGCTCGCGATCAGCCCGCAGCATCTGCTGGCCGCCGGCGATGTAGCGGGTCTTGATGGTGGTCGGTCGGCCGTCCTCCTCGAGCAGGTGACTCTCGATATCGACGTCGTCGCGCAGCAGGCCCTTGATCTCGCGTGCCGCCTCGTCCCGGCCGACCAGCGACACAAGGCATACCGAGGCGGCCTGGGCGCGCAGGTTGCGCACCACGTTGCCGACTCCGCCGAGCATTGCCTGCTCGCGCTCGATGCGAAGCACCGGCACCGGAGCTTCGGGCGAGATCCGCTCGACCGCGCCGTACACGAAGCGGTCGAGCATGACGTCGCCAACCGCCAGGACTCTCACCTCGGCGAGACGGCCGACCAGTTCGGCGAGATCGGAATCGCGCGTCATGGCGCGTCCACCAGGCCGAGCTCGACCTCGACGGCGCCGCACAGCATCTGACCGAGCAGGATGTGCATTTCCTGCACCCGGGCGGTGGTGCTGGTGGGAACGATCAGCAGCAGATCCGCGACCTCGCCCAGCCGGCCGCCATCGCCGCCTCCGAAGGCGACGGTGTGCAGGCCGGCGGCGCGGGCTGTTCGCAACCCTTCCAGCACGTTCGGCGAGCGACCCGAGGTCGACAGGCCGACCGCGACGTCGCCCGGGCGTCCGAGCGCCTCTATCTGCCGGGAGAACACCCGATCGAAGCCCAAATCGTTGCCGATCGCGGTCAGCACCGCGCCGTCGGTCGTCAGGCCGATCGCGGCGATGGCGGGACGGTCGCGCTTGTAGCGGACCGCGAACTCGGTGGCGATGTTGTGGGCGTCGGCGGCGCTGCCGCCGTTTCCGAACAGCAGGATCTTTCCGCCGGACCGGACGGCGCCGGTGACCAGCGTGACCAGCTGGGCGAAAGGCTCCGCCAGGGCCGATCGTGTCGCCGCGGTGACGGCGGCGTGCTCGGCGAACTCGGCTTCGAAGAAGCGATCGATGTCCATCAGTGGGTTCCGGGCCGGTGGCGCCGTGCGCAGTCTCGTGTACCGCTTGTGCCGCGCCCTGCCAAGAGCGGCTTGTCGGGGCCGCGAGAGGAGATTCATAGAATTTTATGTAAAATCCGATTCGAACTTTTCCGACCGCGAAACCTGAGGTAATATATTCTTGGGAAGAGGGGGACCAAAATGGCCACCGTAAGCGGCACAAGCGCCGACGAAACGCTGTTGGGCGGCGCAGCCAACGACACCATCGACGGCGCAGCCGGCAACGACGTCATTGACGGCGGCAACGGCGACGACCTGTTGTATGGCGGTGCGGGCAACGACTTGGTCGACGGCAGCGCCGGCAACCTCCACTCGTACAACCAGCCGACCGGGAACGACACGCTGTTCGGCGGTACCGGCGACGACACCTTGCGCGGCGGCGGCGGCAACGACCTGTACGTGTTCGACCGCGGTGACGGCAACGACACCATCCGCGACTACTACAACTATCATCCGCGCAGCCCGCTCGGAAAAATCGGCACGCCATACCAGCTCGACGGCGGCACGGACACCTTGCAGTTCGGCGCCGGGGTCGACGCTGACGACGCGTGGTTCCTGCTCGACGGCGACACCATGGTCATCGGCCTGCGGGATGGCGAGAGCGAGCTGTACGACCTGGGCGACCAGGTCCGATGGGAGTCGATGAACAACCCGTTCCATCGGTTCGAGGCCATCGCCTTCGACGACGGAACGGTCTTGACCCTGGACGACGTGACCTCGCGCATGCAGGGCACGTCCGGCGCCGACGCGGTGGCCTGGACGCACTCGACGGTCGGCATCGACGCGGGCGACGGCAACGATACGGTCACCTCCGGGAACTTCAACGACACCCTTTCGGGCGGCGCCGGGGAAGACCTGCTGCGCGCCGGCGGCGGCACCGACCTGGTGGACGGCGGGGCCGGGAACGACGTGCTGTCAGGGGGTGCCGGCGCCGACACTCTGTCCGGCGGCATCGGTGACGACACCCTCGACGGCGGTGCCGGCGCCGACCTGCTGCTCGGCGGCGTCGGCAACGACGAGTTGCGCGGCTCGGCCGGCGAGATCGGCTCCTACAACCAGGCGCCCGGCGACGACACACTCTCCGGTGGCGCCGGGGACGATCTGCTGCGCGGCGGCGGCGGCAACGATACCTACGTCTTCAACATCGGAGACGGCCAGGACACCGTCCACGACGAGTATTATTTCCACTCGCAGAACGGTCTCGGCCACGTCGACAACCCGGTCCTGCAGAACGGCGGGGCCGACACGCTGGTGTTCGGCCCGGGCGTGACCGCATCCGACCTCTGGTTCGACCTTCAGGGCGACGACCTGATCATCGGCCTGCGCGACGGCGACACCGCGCTGTCCGATCTGGCCGACCAGATCACCATTCAGAACTGGCGCAGCGTCGAGCGGCGGCTCGAGACCATCCAGTTCTCGGACGGCTCGACGATGGGCGTGTCCGACATGATGGCGGACCTCCAGGGGTCGGCCGGCAACGACACCGTCAGCTTCGGCGAGACCGCGGTCGGGGCCCGCGCCGGCGACGGCGACGACCTGATCAACACCGGCGGTTTTGCCGACACCCTGTCAGGCGGCGACGGCGACGACACCATCTTCAGCGGCGGTGGCGCCGACATCGTTTCTGGCGGCGGCGGCGCCGATTCCGTGCGCGCCGGCGCCGGCGACGACTCGGTCTACGGCGGCGCCGGCGACGACACCGTCGACGGCGGTGCCGGGGCCGACCTGCTGTCCGGCGGCGCCGGCAACGACCTGCTGCTCGGCAGCGGCGGCCAGAAGAACACCGGCAGCAACGAGACGGCGGGCGCTGACACCCTGGTCGGCGGGGCCGGCGACGACACCATGCTCGGCGGCGGCGGCAACGACCTGTACGTCTACCGTGCCGGCGACGCCGCCGACATCGTGCGCGACGAATACTGGTTCACCCAGCAGAGCCCGCTGGGCCATGTCTACAACCCGGTCCTCAACGACGGCGGTGACGACACGCTGCTGTTCGACGGCGGCCTGTCGCTCGACGACGCCACCTTCTGGTTCGACGGCGCCGACCTTGAGATCGTGCTGCCGTCCAGCGAAAACCAGCAGTGGGAGGCCATCTCCGACCGGGTCCGGCTCGACGACTGGACCGACTCGTTCCGCACGATCGAGAACATCAAGTTCGGCGACCTGCTGGTGGACGCCGACGCGGTGTCCGGCATCGCCAACTCGGCGACGGGCGGCGACGACCAGATCGGCTGGTCGGGCGTGGGGCTGCGTTTCGACGCCGGCGCCGGCGACGACACCATCGAAGGCGGTGCCTTCCACGACTTCATCCTCGGCGGAGCTGGCGCCGATTCCCTGATGGGCAACGCCGGCAGCGACACCCTCGTGGGCGGCGCCGGCGACGATGTCCTCTCAGGCGGTGACGGCGACGATGTTCTGGACGGCGGCGCCGGGGCTGACACGATCTACGGCGGCGGCGGCAGCGACATGTTCGTCATCCGTGTCGAAAACGGCACGGCCCCGGATTACGACGGCGACGTTTTCGCCGATTTCGGCGAGGGTGACGGTATCCGCCTGCAAGGCGCCGAGATCGACGCCTCGGCCGTGACCTTGACGGTCTCGGAGGACGGCACCAGCACCACCGTCGCGATCGACTTGAACGGCGATGGCACGCCCACGGTGTCGTTCCAGGTCGCCGGTGCCTACGGCGGCGTCGTGCCGACGGTCGTCACCGCCGGCGGCGTGACCTACACCGATCTCGCGTTCACCGAGAACCACGACGTTTCTCTCACCGGTACCGAGGGTGCCGACACCCTGTCCGGCGGCATCGGCAACGATGTCCTGTCGGGTGGCGGCGGCAACGATCTGCTGTCCGGCGCCGATGGCAACGACACCATCGACGGCGGCGCCGGCGCCGACACCGCGATGGGCGGTGCGGGCGACGACTCGATCGACGGTGGCGTCGGTGGCGATTCCCTGGCCGGCGGGTCCGGCGACGATTCCCTGGCGGGCGGCGATGGTGCCGACACGCTGTCCGGCGGCGAGGGCAACGATGCGCTGTCCGGCGGCGGCGACGCGGACACGCTGTCCGGTGGTGTCGGCGCCGATACCCTCAGCGGCGGTGTCGGCAGTGATTCCCTGGCCGGCGGGTCCGGCGACGATTCCCTGGCGGGAGGCGCCGGCAACGATGCGCTGTCCGGCGGCGAGGGCAACGATGCGCTGTCCGGCGGCGGCGATGACGACACGCTGTCGGGTGGTGCCGGCGCCGATACCCTCAGCGGCGGTGTCGGCAGTGATTCCCTGGCCGGCGGGTCCGCCGACGACACCCTGGCGGGCGGCGCCGGCAACGATGCGCTGTCCGGCGGCGAGGGCAACGACCTGCTGTCGGCTGGCAATGGGGACGATTCACTGGCCGGCGGTGCCGGCACCGATGTCCTCTCGGGGGGAGAGGGCTCCGACTCGCTCGGCGGCGGCGCGGACGACGACACCCTGGTGGGTGGCGTCGGATCCGACGCGCTGTCGGGTGGGTCGGGGAACGACCTTCTTTCCGGCGGCGACGACGCCGATACGGCGGCCGGTGGCGCGGGGTCCGACACGCTGAGTGGCGGCGCCGGCGATGACGTGCTCGCTGGCGGCGAGGATGCCGACACGCTCAGCGGCGGCACCGGCAACGACGCGCTCTCCGGCGGCTCCGGCAACGACCTGCTCTCGGGCGGCGAGGGCGCCGACACGCTGAGCGGCGGCGCCGGCTTCGACACCCTGTACGGCGGTGATGGCGCGGACGCGCTGGGCGGCGGCAGCGACGATGACGTTCTGGTCGGCGAAGCCGATGCCGACGTGCTCTCGGGCGGCAGCGGCAACGACACCCTGATCGGCGGCGGCGGCGACGACAGCCTGGATGGCGGTGCCGGCGACGATTCCGTGGTCGGCAGCGACGGCGACGACCTGCTGGTCGGCGGCAGCGGCATCGACACGCTGGTGGGCGGTGCCGGTAACGACACCTTCGCGGCCGCCTCGCTCGGCGACATCGACGGCGACACCATCGCCGACTACGAGGCCGGCGACGCCGTGCAGGTCGGCGGCGTCGATGCCGCTGCCGCCTCTGTGACACTGACCCGTGCCGATGGCACCACCACGGTGTCGATCGATTCCGACGGCGACGGCACCGCCGACGCCAGCTTCGACATGACCGGGCTGTTCACCGGTGCCTCGATCGAGGCCGGAACGGACGGCGCTGTGCTCTCGTTCGAATCGGCGCTGGCGCTGACGGTCGAGGCGATGGGCACCGCCGACCTGAACGGCGACGGCAACCTCGAGCAGGTCTGGCGGATCACCAACCCGAACGGCGACTCCGTGGACGTCGCCATCGACCTGCTGGACGCCGCCGATCCGCAGGAGATGACGATCGTGGTGCCGAACGGCACCACCTACCATTGGACCGAGGCCGACAGCGGCACGCTGCAGATCTCCTGGTCGATGGATGGCGGTGCCACCGTCGAGAACGCCAGCGCCGAGGCCGTCGCCGACCCGGCTGACACCGAGGCCCTGGCCGTGGCCGGCTTCGTGAACCCGTTCGCCGCCAGCGAGTTCGCCGACACCCTGACCGGCACCGCCGGCGACGACGTCATCGACGCCATGGGCGGCGACGACGTCGTGTTCGCCGGCTTCGGCAACGATTCCGTGGTCGGCGGCGACGGCAACGACGCGCTGTCCGGCAGTGTCGGCAACGACACCCTGATCGGCGGCGCGGGCGACGACACGCTGTTCGGCAGCCTGGACCACGACCTGCTGTCGGGCGGCGCCGGTAACGACCTCCTGATCGGCGGCGCCGGCAACGACACCCTGTCCGGCGGCGCCGGCGACGACACGTTGATCGCCGACGAGGGCGACGACGTCGCCGTCGGTGGTGATGGCGACGATCTGGTCCTGGGCGGCAGCGGCGACGACCTGCTGGTCGGTGGCGCCGGCAACGACACCCTGCACGGCGCCGACGGCAACGACACCCTGTCGGGTGGCGCCGGCGACGATGTCCTGGGCGGGGTCGACGGCGATGATTCGGTCCTGGGCGGGGACGGCAACGACACGCTTGGCGGCTGGACCGGCAACGACACCCTGCGCGGCGAGGCCGGCAACGATGCCCTGACCGGCGGTGCGGGCGACGACCTGCTCGACGGCGGCGACGGCGCCGATTCCCTGTTCGGCGGCGAGGGCAACGACATCCTGTCCGGCGGCGCCGGCAACGACGTCCTGTCCGGTGGCGTCGGCGACGACGTGATCAGCGGTGGCGACGGCGACGACATGAATTTCGCTGGTGCCGGCGCCGACACGGTTTACGGCGGCAGCGGCACCGACGTCTTCCAGGTGACCCAGTTCCACCAGCTCAACGGCGATGTCTACGCCGACTATCAGCCCGGTGAGTTGATCCGGATCGAGGGCGTCGACGCGTCGGTCGCGACCGTCACCCTGACCGAGGCCGACGGCGTGACCACCGTATCTCTCGACGCCAACGGCGACGGCACCGCCGAGGTCTCGTTCCAGGTGGTCGGCAGCTATGTCGGCGGGGCGACCCTGACCGACGCCGGCGGCATCGCCCAGCTGGTGCTGAGCGACGTTCCGCCCGGGCCGACCGAGGACGCCGACACCGTGATCGGCACCGAGGGCGCCGACACGATCTCGGCGCTGGGCGGCGACGATCTGGTGTCGGGGCTGGCGGGAGACGACCTGCTGTCGGGCATGGCCGGCAACGACACCCTGTCGGGTGGCGCCGGCCAAGACACTCTGGTCGGTGGCGACGGCGACGACGTTCTTGCCGGCGCCGCCGGGGCTGACGCGCTGTCGGGCGGTGGCGGCAACGACACCCTGTCGGGCGGCGCCGGGGCCGACACCCTGGTCGGCGGCGCCGGCGTCGACGAATTCCGCGTCGCCACCCTCGGCGATCTTGATGGCGACGTCCTCGCCGACTTCGAGGCGGGCGAGACGATCCGGATCGGCGGGCTGGACGCGGCAATCGCGACGGTCACGGTCACGGAGGCGGACGGCGTCTCCACGGTGTCGATCGACGCCAACGGCGACGGTACCGCCGATGCGACGTTCAGCGTCGCCGGCAGCTTTGCCGCCGGCGCCCTGGCCGATTCCGGCGACGGGACGGTCACACTGGTGCTCGACACCACCCCGCCGCTGCAACTCGAGGCGATGGGCACCGCCGACCTCGACGGCGACGGCGACCTCGAGCAGATCTGGCGGATCGTCAACCCGACCGACGCGCCGGTCGACGCCACACTCGACCTGCTCGACGCCGGCGACAGCCAGGAGGGCATCGTCGCCGTCGCGCCGGGCACCACTTTCGTGTGGACCGAAGCCGATTCCGGCACCCTGCAGGCAAGCTGGGTCGGTCCCGACGGCGCGCGCAGCGCGACCGCCACGTCCAGCGCCGAGCCAGCCGACCTGGCGGCCCTCGAGACCGCCGGGTTCGTCAACCCGTTCGCCCAGCCGTTCGGCGCCACCGAGTTCGCCGACACCCTGGTCGGCACCACCGGCGACGACACCATCTCGGCGCTCGGCGGCGACGACGTGGTCTCGGGCAAGGACGGCGACGACGTCATCGACGGCATGGCCGGCAACGACACGCTGTTCGGCCAGGACGGCAACGACACGCTGTATGGCGGCGACGGCGAGGATTCGCTGGTCGGCGGCAGCGGCGTCGACGCGCTGTACGGCGGCGTCGGCAACGATGTGCTGCGCGGCGGCATTGCCGACGACACCCTGTCGGGCGGCGCTGGCGACGATTCCCTCCGCGGCGACGCCGGCGCCGACCTGCTGGTTGGCGGCGACGGCAACGACACGCTGGTGGGCGGCGGCGACGCCGACACCCTGTCCGGCGGCGTCGGCGACGACCGGCTGGTGGGTGGCCGCGAAGACGATCTGCTGGTCGGCGGCAGCGGCAATGACACCCTCCTCGGCGGTGGCGGTCTGGACGCCGTGTCGGGCGGCGACGGCGACGATTCCCTGCGCGGCGGTGGTGATGCCGACTCGCTGTTCGGTGGCGACGGCAACGACACCCTGGTGGGCGCCAGCGGCGCCGACCTGCTGTACGGCGGTGCCGGCAACGACGTGCTGAACGGCGGCGCCGACGCCGACACGCTATCGGGTGGTGCCGGCGACGATACGCTGCATGGCGGCGGCGGGGCGGACCGGCTTTTCGGCGCTGACGGCAACGACCTGCTGGTCGGTCATCGCGATGCCGACACATTGTCCGGTGGGGCCGGCGACGACACGCTGCGCGGCGGCGGCGGCACCGACGTGCTCTCAGGCGGCGATGGCAACGATCTTCTTCAGGGCGGCGCCGAGGCCGACACCCTGATCGGCGCCTCCGGCAACGACACGCTGCTGGGTGGTGACGGCAGCGACATCCTGTCGGGTGGGATCGGCGACGACTCGATCCGCGGCGGCACCGGCGCCGACCTGATCGTCGGCGGCGACGGCAACGACACCCTGGTCGGCATCGCCGGCCTCGATACCCTGTACGGCGGCGCCGGCGATGACCTGATCCGGGGCGGCCGCGACGGCGACGTGCTGTCCGGCGGCACCGGCAACGACACCCTGCAGGGCGGCGGCGGCGACGACATCCTGCTGGGCGCCGACGGCGACGACTCGCTGGTCGGCGGCGCCGACGCCGACACGCTGTCCGGCGGCACCGGCAACGACACGCTCGTCGGCAACGGCGGCGCCGACCTGCTGTCCGGCGGCCTCGGCAACGATCTGTTGCGCGGCGGTAACGATGCCGACACCCTGTACGGCGGCTCCGGCGACGACACCCTGCTGGGCGGCGACGGTGGCGACATTCTGTCGGGTGGCATCGGCGACGACTCGATCCGCGGCGGCACCGGCGCCGACCTGATCGTCGGCGCCGACGGCAACGACACCCTGATCGGGATCGCCGGCGACGACACCCTCGACGGCGGCGCCGGCGACGACCTGATCAAAGGCGGGCGCGACGCCGACATCCTGTCGGGCGGGTCCGGCGATGACACCCTGCACGGCGGCGGCGGCGACGACCTGTTGCTGGGCGGTGACGGCAACGATTCGCTCGTCGGCGGTGCCGACGCCGACTCGCTGTACGGCGGGTCAGGCGACGACACCCTGCTGGGCGGCGGCGGCGGCGACATCCTGTCGGGCGGCATCGGCAACGACTCGATCCGCGGCGGCACTGGCGCCGACCTGATCGTCGGCGGCGAGGGCAACGACACTCTGCTCGGCATCGCCGGCGACGACACGGTCTACGGCGGCGCCGGCGACGACCTCCTCAAGGGCGGGCGCGACGCCGACCTCCTGTCGGGCGGTGCCGGCAACGACACCCTGCATGGCGGCGGCGGCAACGACCTCCTCGACGGCGGCGACGGCGCCGACTCGATCACCGGCGGCCGCGACGGCGACACCATCCTCGGCGGCAGCGGCGACGACACCCTGCACGGCGGCGGCGGGGCGGACCTGCTCTCGGGTGGCGCCGGCAACGATCTGCTGCGGGGCGGTGCCGACGCCGACTCGCTGTTCGGCGGCGATGGCGACGACACGCTGTTCGGCAACGGCGGTGACGACCGGATGGAGGGCGGCGACGGCCACGACTCCCTGCGCGGCGCGACCGGCGACGACACCCTGCTCGGCGGTGCCGGCAACGACACCCTGCTCGGCATCGCCGGCAGTGACGAACTCAGCGGCGGCGACGGCGACGACCTGCTCAAGGGCGGCCGCGACGCCGACGCGCTGTACGGCGGCTCGGGCAACGACACGCTGGTGGGCGGCGGCGGCACCGACGCGCTGTCGGGCGGCGCTGGCGACGATTCGCTGCTTGGCGGCGGCGAGGCCGACCAGCTTTACGGCGGTGATGGTGACGACATCCTGGTCGGGCGCACCGGTGCCGACCTGCTGTCGGGCGGTGCCGGCAACGACGTGCTGTCCGGCGGCGCCGGCGCCGACACGCTGGCCGGCGGTGCCGGTGTCGATCGTTTCGAGGGCAGCCTGGCCCATCTGAACGGCGACCGCATCACCGACTACGAGGACGGCGAGGCGATCCGCGTCACCGCGCTGAGCGCCACCCGCGCCCAGGTCTCGCTCAGCACCGACAACGGCGTCACCACGGTCGCGATCGACAACAACGGCGACGGCATCGCCGAGGCGACGTTGCTGGTCGACGGCGCCTACGACACCGCGACAATCACCGCTGGCGAGGGCCGGTCGGCCGACATCACGCTGTCCTCGGCTCCGGTCGCCCAGCCGCTGACCCTGACCGCGATGGGCGCGGTCGATCTCGACGGCGACGGTGATCTCGAGCAGCTCTGGCGGCTGCGCAACCCGAACGCCGAGGCGATCGAGGCCAACGCCGACCTCTACGGCACCGCCGACCCGCAGGATGGGCCGGTCACCGCCACCCCGGGCGACAGCTTCTTCTGGAGCGAGGCCGGGTCCGGCACCATGGTCGTCACCTACGACCTGAACGGCGTGCAGACCCAGACCACCAAGGCCTCGAACCCGAACGCCGCCAATCTCGGCGACCTGGAGAGCGCCGGCTTCGTCAATCCGTTCGCTGGCGAAACGGAAACCGGAACCGAGGGCGCGGATTCCCTGTCCGGCGGCGACAACGATGACGCGCTCTCCGGTCTCGGCGGCGACGACGCGCTTTCTGGCGGCGCTGGCGACGACACCCTCGACGGCGGCGACGGCAACGACACCCTGCTCGGCGGCGCCGGCAACGATGTCCTGTCGGGCGGGAACGGCGACGACATCCTCTCGGGTGGTGCCGGCAACGACATGCTTTCGGGCGGCGCCGGGAGCGACGCGCTCTACGGCGGTTCCGGCGACACCGTCATCGGCGGCGACGGCGACGACACGCTGTACGTCGGATCGATCGACGACCTCGACGGCATGACGCTCGACGGCATAGAGACCCTTGTCGTGGACGGGGTGACCCCGCCGGCGCCCGGCACCAACCTGCTGATCAACGGCGACTTCGAAACCACCGGTCCGTTGAACAGCAACTCGGTCTGGACAATGTTCCAGGAGATCGAGGGTTGGTCGGCCGAGGATCCCGACGCGAACGTGGCCGGGACCCCGCCGATCGAGATCCAGCGTGGCCGTATCGCCGGCGCGCCGGAATCGCCGAACGGTTGGTCCACGACCAATAACGTCATCGAACTCGACTCCGGGCCCGAGAACGGTGGCCAGGCCGAGGGCCAGAACAACGCCGTGGTCTCGCAGACCTTCACGGTGTTCTCGGCAGGCACCTACGCCCTGTCGTTCGACTACACTGCCCGGTCGTACGCCGGCATGGATGGCGAGACCAGCGCGTTCTCGATCAGTGTCGATGGCGAAACGGTCTACGCCAACCCGGATCCGCAATTGGGCTGGACCAGCCACTGGCTGACCCTCGACCTTGGGGTCGGCAACCACGTCATCTCGCTGGTCGGCGAGGGGATCGACGATCGCCACGGCGCGTTGCTCGACAACATCGAGCTCGTCCAGGGCAACACGCCGGTGCGCGACCTGCTGACCGGCGAGGTGTTCGGCGGCCCGACCGACGACGCAGACACCCTCACCGGGACCAGCGGCGACGATGCGATCGCCGCGCTGAACGGCGCCGATTTGGTCTACGGCGGTGACGGCAACGACACCCTCGATGGCGACAACGGCAACGACACGCTGCACGGCGATGCCGGCGCCGACCTTTTGCAGGGTGGCAACGGCGACGACGTTCTCCACGGCGGCGAGGGGGTCGACACCCTGTACGGCGGCGCCGGCAACGACGCGCTGTACGCCGACGCGGCCGACACGGTGGTCGACGGCGGCGATGGCCAGGACACCCTGTATCTCGGCTCGCTGTCCGACCTCGACGGGATGTCGGTCGCCGGCATCGAGGTGCTGGTGGTCGACGGCGTGACCGCCCCGACGGTCGGCGCCAACCTGCTGATCAACGCCGACTTCGAAGACGTGTCCGGGTTCAACCACGGCAGCTGGGGAACCTTCACCCAGATTTCCGGCTGGTTTGCCGAGGATCTGGACACCCAGGCTCCCGGCGTGGCGCCGCTGGAGATCCAGATCGGAACCCAAAGCGGCAGCCCCGCCGCTCCGCTCGGCTGGTCGTCCACCAACAAGGTGCTGGAACTCGACAGCCACGCCGACAACGGCGGCGCCGCTGGCCATACCAACGTCAAGGCGACGCAGACCTTTACGGTGTTCGAGGCCGGCACCCACACGCTGTCCTTCGACTTCGCGGCGCGGAAGATCGGCGGTCAGACCGCCGCTTCCAGCGAGTTCTCGATCCAGATCGACGGCGAAACGGTCTTCACCAAGACCGACGCCGAACACGCCTGGCGCAGCGACTGGTTCACCATCGAACTCGGCGTCGGCCGCCACACCCTGACGTTCATCGGAGGCGACGCCGACGGCACCTCGAACACTTACGGGGCGTTGATCGACAACATCGAGCTGGTGCTCGGCACCGAGCCGGTTCGCGACCTGATCCCCGATCCGGTGGCCGGGCCGACCAATGGCGCCGACACGCTCGTCGGGTCCGACGGTGCCGACACGATCGCGGCGCTCGGCGGCAACGACGTGGTTTCGGGCGGCGCCGGCAACGACGTGCTGTCCGGCGGTGCCGGTAACGACGTGCTTTCGGGTGGCGACGGCGACGACCTGCTGGTCGGTGGCGCCGGGGCCGACACCATCCTCGGCGGCAACGGCATCGACACCATCCTCGGCACGGTCGCCGATCTCCACGGCGACACGATCGCCGACTTCGGCCCGACCGACGTTCTGATCATCCAGGGAATCTCGGCGGCGGTAGCGACGATCGCGGTGGCGGCTTCCGACGGCGTCACCACCATCACGGTCGATGCCAACGGCGACGGCATCGCCGACGCGGTGTTCACCGTCAACGGCAGCTATCTCGGCGCGACTCTCGAGGATGACGGCGTCGGCGGCGCCACGGTGGTGCTGTCGAGCGTCCTTCTCAACGTCCCGACCGAGGGTGCCGACACCCTGACCGGCACCGAACTCGGCGACGTCATCGCGGCACTCGGTGGCGACGACCTGGTCGTCGGCATGGCCGGCGGCGACGCGCTGTCGGGCGGCGACGGCAACGACACGCTGTCCGGTGGCGCCGGTGACGATACGCTGCTCGGCGGCAACGGCAACGACGCGCTGTACGGCGGCGACGGCGCCGATGTGCTTTCCGGTGGCGCCGGCGACGACACGGTGTACGCCGACACGCTCGACGGCGCGCTTGCCGGTGGCGACGGCAACGACGTGCTGGTGGTGGCGGCGGGCACCGACCTTGCCAGCCTGGCGCACAGCGGCTTCGAGACTGCCTGGTTCGTCGACGGTGCCGGCGCGACGGTCGAGGTTCGCGACCTGACGCCGCCGACACCGTCCGGCCCGGTCCTCGGGTTCATGCACGCCGACGGCGTGGTGCAGGCCCTGCAGTTCGAGGCCGGCATCGCGATGGCGTCGGTCGAGACTACCGGGCTCGATCCCGCCTGGCAGTCGGCCGGCGCGGCCGACTTCAACGGCGACGGGGTCGACGACATGCTGCTGCGCCACGCCGGATCCGGCGACATCGCGATCTGGGCGTTCGGCGACGACGGCATCGACAAGGGCATCGTCCAGGGCATTGCCACCGACTGGCAGGTGGCCGGCCTCGCCGATTTCGACGGCAACGGCAAGGCCGACATTCTCTGGTCCCACTCGGGACTGGGGGCCGTGGCGGTCTGGAACGACGCCCTCGGCCGCGGACCGGTGGAGTTCATCGGCGAAAGCGGCTGGACGGTCGCGGCCACCGAGGACTTCAACGGCGATGGCGGTGCCGACCTGCTGATGCGCAACGACGACACCGGCTCGGTCGCGATCTGGAGTTTCGACGCCACTGGCGCCGCGACCAAGGGCGTGGTGCAGGGGGCCGACACCAGCTGGCAGATCGAGCGGCTCGCGGACTTCGACGGTGACGGCGGTACCGACATCCTGTGGCGCCAGGACGGCAGCGGGTCGATGTCGGTGTGGACCGGCAACGGCCTGGGGGCGTCGACCCCGGGCACCGTTCTCGGGCTCGATCCGGTGTGGTCGGTGGCCGGCGTCGCCGATGTCGGCGGCGACGGCAAAGACGACCTGATCCTACGCAACGCGCAGGATGGGCTGGTGACTGTCTGGGAGATGAACGGCGACACGCCAACCCGCGGCGAGACCTTCGGCGGGGTGTCCTCGGACTGGGAGATCGCCGCCGTCCACGACTTCGACGGCGACGGCCGCGCCGACCTCCTGTGGCGCAACGACACCACCAACACCGCCTCGGTGTGGGAGATGAACGGGGCGGCCAGCGAGGCGCGCTACGATTTCGGGTTCGATGCCGACTGGGAGATCGTCACGATCGGCCGCTTGAGTGACGACCTGACGGACGACCTGTTGCTGCGCGCCGCCGACGGGCGGTTCCTGACGGTGGCGATGGCCGATGGCGGGGTACCCGAAGTCACGCTGGTCGGTTCGCTGGATCCAGCCTGGACCCCGCTCTGACGGTCGGCGACAATGCCGGCGGGGCGATCTCGTTCCGATGCCGGTGACCGGGAGCGTGCCTGCGGACCTACTGGTGGGCTAACCCGGGCTGGGTAGCGCTGCTGCTGATGGTGCCGATCTGCCTGTCGGTCGCGGCGATGCCGAAGAAGGTCTACCTGGAGTTCGACCAGGCCAGACAGTTCTTTGCCGGCGATCAATTGCTGGTGGCGCTGGCGTCTCTGCTGGCGTTCGCCGCCGGATGCGGGGTGGTCGGCTACGTGACCCGTGGCGCCCGGCTGCAGCGTCCGTCCAGCAGCCCGCCCAGCCGAATTGTTCACTCGCACTATCGCCGCGTCATGATCGTCATCGGCCTCGTGGCGTTCGCGGGCAACATCGCCGTTATCCTGCCGATCCTGGCGAACCCCGGGCTGATTGTCGACTTCCTGAGCGGCAAGGCCGCGATTTTCTCGCTGATGAAGGACCAGACCCTGCAGATCCCGGGGCTGACCTCGGTCAGCAACCTCGCGGCGCTGTTCGCCACGCTCTACGCGCTGAAGGCAAAGATCGCCGACCGGCCGCTGGACCGCTTCGACCACATCTTCGCGGCCGCGGTGTTCTTCGCGGTGCTGCTGCGGGCGGTGTTCAACTCCGAGCGGCTGGCGATCATCGAGGTGGTCCTGCCGGTCGGCGTGGTCTGGTTCGGCACGGTCGGGACGCGCTGGCGGTTCACCGTCAGCATGGCGCCGGTGCTGGGGATCGGCGGCATCATCGCGCTGTTCGCGGTGACCGAGTATTTCCGATCATGGACGGTTTACCGCTTCTACTACGACGACTACACCGACTTCATCCTGTCGCGGATCTGGGGGTACTACCTGACGGCCCTTAACAACGGCGCCGGGCTCGCGGAGCTGTACGCTCCGACCTTCGACGGCACCTACACCATGAACTGGTTCCACCGGTTCCCGCTGTTCCCGTGGGTTCAGGCCGAAGAGCCGTCATTCTGGGAGTATGCGTTCCAATTCGCCACCGCCGAATTCAACAACACCTCCGGCATTTATGCTCCGGTCCACGACTTCGGCATGACGTTCGGCATCGTCATGTGGTTCTTCCTCGGTGTCGTGAGTGGACGTATCTTCGACGGTTACCGGCAGGGGCACTTCCAGTACATGATCATTCACCCGACCTGGATGATCGGCGTGTACGAGATACTGAGGCTCTTCTACTGGGGATCGTCGAAATACTTCCCGACCTTCATCTGCACGGTTGCGATCATCGTCTTCATGGTCCGGCACCGGGCGGTGACGACGGCGCCGATCGCCCGCCGGGGCGTCCACCCGATGGCGCCGGTAGCCGTCCGCGGCGGCCAGTCGCGCCGTTGACCGGCGGATCGGATCAGCCTTCGAGGCTGTCCAGCCAGGCCCGGATCCCACCGGCGAGATCGGTCTCGAACCGGTAGCCGTCGGCCAGCAGCCGGTCCGGGCGGACGTGGGTGCTGGTGAGCAGCTTGCGCACCCGGTCGCGGTCGATGCCGGTCCGCAACCCGCCCCGGCCGAGAACCTCGAACACTCCGGCCGCCGCCATGACCATCCACCACGGGACGGTCAGCCGAGGGGCGGGCAGGCCCGCCGCCGCCGCCAGGGTCACCGCAATAGTTTCGATATCGTACGGCTCCGGATAGGCGAAGTTGGCGCGGTACACCGGTTCGTCCCGGGCCGCGCAGAACGTCATCGCCCGCACCAGTTCGCCGACGTAGCCGCAGCCCTTGATGGTGTCGCGCCGCCCCGGATAGACGAAGGCCCGGCGGCGCAACTGGCGCAGCAGGCGGTCGACGTTTCCGCCCTCACCCCGCCCGAACACCACTCCCGATCGCAGCACCGCCAGCCGCCGGGAGGACGGGTCGGCGTCGACCCAGCTCTCGTGGATCGTCTCGGCAAGCGCCTTGGACCGGCCATAGGCCGACACCGGCAGCAGCGGAGTCGTTTCGGTGCACGGCGCCTCGCGCGGGCCGTAAACCGAGATGCTGCTGGTGAACACCAGGCGTCGGACGCCGCGCGCGGCGGCGAAGCGGCAGGCGTTCACCGCGCCGGCGACGTTGGTGTCGTAGTAGGCGTGGTCCGGGTGGCCGGGGGTGCGGTGGATGGCCGCCAGGTTGTAGACGATGGCGACCACGTCGGGGACGTGGTCGTCGAAGCGCTCGCGGACGTCGCCCCGCCGGTAGTCAACCCCGTCGATCGGCCGTGCCGGATCGGCGATGTCGAGCGAGATCAGCGGCCCGATGCCGCGCGCCGCGAGGTCGGCCAGCAAATGGCTGCCGATGAACCCGGCGCCGCCGAGGACCAGGGCGCCGCCGCTCACGGGCGGGTCGGCCGTGGCAACAGCACGAGGTCGGCGTCCTCGGCCGGAATGCCGTCAGGCCGGGGCCGCGACCGGTGCCGGTCGGAGTCGAAGGCGTCGTAGCCGAGGTCGTCGAAAAACCCCTGAAGGCGCGCTATGTCGGCGCCGAGGGACGGGTGGGTGTCGAGCAGCACCACAGGGCGATGCCGGGCGAGGCTGGCGCGCGCGCCGTCCAGCACCGCGACCTCGGCGCCCTCCACGTCGATCTTCATCACGTCGATGCGATCGAGGTCGTACCGGTCGAGCCGCGCCACCGGAACCGTGATCGCGGCCCGGTCGCGGTGCTCGAGGCCGGCCAGAAGCGAATGCCAGCCGCTGACCGAGGACCGGTACAGGGTTGCCTCGCCGTCGCTGTCGGAGAGCGCCACCGGGTAAACCGTGACGTTGTCGAAACGGTTGGCGGCGACGTTGTCCCGGATGGTTTCGACGTTGCCGGGATCGGGTTCGAAGGCGTGGACCCGTCCGGTCGGCCCGACGAGGCGGGCGGCGATCAGCGCGAAGTCCCCCTCGCTCGAGCCGATGTCGACGAACACCGATCCGGGTCCGAGCCGGCGCCGGATCTCGGCGGTTTTGCGCAGTTCATAGAGACCGAGGGCCCGCAGCAGGCTCATCGGCGAATGACCGATGTCCATGATCATCGCTACGCCGTTGGCGCGGAACCGCCGGCGCCGTCCCCCGAGCACCGCCCGGGCGATCGGGAACAGGGCGGACACGGTCCAGGCCTTGAGCGTCGAAAGCATTGAAAACAAGGCCTGTCCGGTCGGTCGCGGAGCCTCCGTGTATACCGGAACCGGGGCCTAGGTGCTACGCTGACGGCACGATCAAGCGTGGCCGACGGGCGGATTTCGGATGCTGAACGACATGGTTGCCGTGACCCTGATGAAGGTCGCGGGAACCGCTCTCTGGCTCGCCTACACGGTGCTGCTCGCCCGCCTGCTGTCGGCCGGCGACTATGGCCTCGTGATGTACGCCATCACGGTCCTGTCGATCGCCGGACCGCTGACCTGCTTCGGCCTCAACAGCGCCATGCTGCGCCACGGGTCAGTGTACTGGGGTCACGGCCGTCCCGCCGCGCTCGCCGCGCTGCTGGCCGAAGCCCGGCGCACGATCGTGTTGGCCTCGCTGGTCGGCGCGGGGGCGATCGCCGTGGTGTTCCACGCCGCACTCGGGATCGGACAGGGCGTCGGCTGGCTGACCGTGGCGATCGTCGCGGTCGCCCTGCCGCTTTACGGCGCCATGGACCTGCACCGCGAAACCCTGAGGGCGCTCGACCGGCTGATCGCCGGTTTCCTCGGCTTCAACGTGCTGCGCTCGCTGATCCCCGGGGTTCTGGCGGCGGCGCTGGCGGCGCTCGGCTGGCTTTCGGTCGACACCGCGCTCGCCGCCTTCGCCGGCGGGTTGCTGGTGATCGGGCTTCTCGACGCCCGTCGGATCGCCGTCACGGCGGGCGGCGCCGGGCCCGGCCTAGGCGTAGCCGGCGCCGGTCCGTCGGACCGCCGCGACTGGTACCGGATTGCCCGGCCGATGGTCCTGTCCGAGGCCCTGGTCCACTGGATCGCCCGCGGCGACGTGCTGATCGTCGGCGCCCTGCTCGACCTGAAGGCAGCGGCGATCTACCTCACCGCGCAGCGCCTGGCGGTCCTGGTGACCTTCGTGGTCGATGCCGTCCGCCTGACCCTTGAGCCTAAGATCGCCCGCCGTTTCTCGCAGAACGACCACGCCGGCATGCAGCGCCTGCTGGCCTGGGGCAGCCTCGCCTCGTTCGTGACCGGTGTGCCGGCGGTCCTGGCGCTTGCGGGCGGCGGCTGGCTATTGCTCGGCCTCTACGGTCCGGAGTTCCAGGAGGGCTGGACGGTGCTCGCCATCCTTGCTCTCGGACAATTGTCGACGGTGCTGGCGGGTCCGATCAGCGCCGTGCTGCGGATGACTGGGCTGGAGCGTCCGCTGACCGCGACGCTGGCCGCCGGCGCGATCGGGCACTCGATCGCGGTTCCCGTGGGCATCGCCGTCGGCGGGGTCGAGGGCGCGGCCGTCGGCGCCTCCCTGGTCGCCGTGGCGAGCAACCTCGCCTACCTGGCGATCGCCCGCAAGCGCCTCGGCCTGCGCTGCGGTCCCGGCTCCGGAATGTTCGAACCGGCGCTGGTGCGCTCGGCGGCCGGCGAGGTGATGGCGCGCGTCTCCGGCGTCGTCCGGGGGCAATGGCGATGACCGAGCCCCCGCCCCTGCCCCCGCCCCTGCCCCCGCCCCTGCCCCCGCCCGGTGCCTCGGCTGTGCCGGCGATGTCGATCGTGATCCCGACCCTGGGGCGGGTCGAGGAGGTGGCGCGGATGCTGGCGTCGTTGCGCGGTCAACTGGTGGTTGGCGACGAGGTGATCGTGGTCGACCAGAATCCCGACGACCGGCTGGTCGCCGTGTTGGCGGCGGCGGCCGACCTTGACCCCGTCCGCATCCGGGCCCAGGTGCGCGGCGCCTCGCACGCCCGCAACGTCGGCCTCCGCCACGTGGGCCGCGAGGCCGTATGGTTTCCCGATGACGATGGCTGGGCGACCGAGGGCCAGCTCGACGCCATCCGCAGGGCGCTGGTGGCGGAGCCGGGGGTCGACGTGTTCGGCGGACGGTGCGTCGATGAGAGTGGCGCACCGTCGATGGGGCGGTGGCCGGACCAGCCGTTGACCGCCACCCGGCGCAACGTCTGGCGCGTCGGCGCCGAGGCGACGCTGGTGTTCCGGCGCCGCTTCCTCGACCGGGTCGGTGGCTTCCGCGAAACCATCGGGGTCGGAACCCGGGGGCCGTGGGGGGCCGGCGAGGGCCAGGACCTGCTGCTGCGCGGCCTCGCCGCCGGCTGCCGGATCGTCTACCGCCCGGCGATCGTCTACGGGCACCCGAACAAGTTCGAGACCGACAGCGCGGCGGTGCTCGCCAAGGGCGCCTCCTACGCGCGCGGCGTCGGCTACGTCATGGGGATCAACGGCTATTCGCCCCTGGAGGTGGCGCCGCACCTCCTGAAGCCGCTGGTCGCGCTGCTTGCCTACGCGGTGATGGGGCGGCGGGGGCGGGCCCGCTACTACGCCGGGCAGTTCGTCAACCGCTGGCGCGGTTGGCGGGCGGGCCGGCGCGATCGAGGGTCGCCAGCAGACGCCGCGCCGCCTCCGCCCAGGTGAAGTTGGCGGCGCGGGCGCGGCCCCGCCCGACCAGGTCGGCGCGCAGCGTGGCGTCGCCGGCGAGCCGGTCGATGGCGGCGGCCATGCCGGCGCTGTCGTCCGGCTCCACCAGCCAGGCGGCGTCGCCGCAGACCTCCGGCACCGACGCCCGGTTGCTGGCGATCACGGGGCATCCGAGCGCCATCGCCTCGAGCGGCGGCAGCCCGGATCCCTCGTAGTAGGAGGGAAACAGCAGGGCGAGGGCATTGCCATAAAGCCCCGCGAGCGTGGCGTCGTCGACCGCGCCCAGGTACACCGCCCGTCCGCCCGAAGTGCCGGCCGAGGGCTGGGCGGCCGCGAACACCCGCGGGTCGGAGGCGCCCACCACCGCCAGGCGGAGCGTCGGGTCGGTGACGCGCTCGATCGCCGCCAGCGCCCCCACAAGGTTCTTGTTGGGATGCGGCGAGCCGACGAACAGGATATATCGGCCGGCGGTCAGACCGTGGCGTGCCGCCGCGGCGGTGTCGGCGACGACCCGGCCGACGTGGTCGGCGCCGCTCGGCAGGATCGTGTAGTCGAGCCGGACGCCGACGCCGTGCACCGCCAGGCGTTCCGCCGAGAAGCGCGACACCGTGAACAGCGCCGCCGCCCGGTGGGCCAGCGTGGGCAGCATCCAGCGCATGGCGGCGCCGAAGCGCCAGCCATAGCCCTCCGGGCGGTCGAAGACCGAGGCGTCGTGGATCAGGATCGCGTTGCGCGGGTGCAGCAGCGGCGCCACGTTGCCGAGGTTGACGAGGATGTGGCCGCGGGCGGCACGCGCCAAATCCCACTGCTCCCAAAGATAGCCGGTGCGGCTTCCGATCCGGCGGATACCGATCGCCCCGAGGGCGAGCCGGGCAGGGTCGGCGTCCGGCGGCGTCATCACCGTGAAGCGCGGCGCGTCGCCGGTCCGGTCCAGGGCCCGGACCAGTTCGGCCGCCGCGCGCTGCACGCCGGTCGGACGCTGCGCCAGGAAACGCCCGTTGATCAGGATCGGCGCGGGCGCGTCGGGCAATGGCTTCCCCCTTCCGGGTCGGCCCCGGGTGGGGGCAGCCTAGAGCAGCTCCCAATCGGTCGGAAGGTTGCCGACGTGGCTGAAGGTCGGCGCCTCACCGTCGTTGAACATGAACACGCCAATGTCGCCGGTCGGGGCCTGCGCCAGGATGCCCATGCCGCCATCCGAGGACAACTCGCGGATCTGCAGGATCTCGAGGCTGCCGTCGAAGCCGAAATCGTAGCGCTGCTCGGCGCTCTCGCCGTTCATCTCCCAGACCGACATGACGCCGCCCTGCTCGTTGCGCCACAGGATGTCGGCCTTGCCGTCACCGTCGAAATCCTCGACCGCCTCGATGCTCCACTCCGACGACACCCCGAAGGTGGTGCCGCGGACCGGCTCGCCGGTGCCGTCCATCTGCCAGACCGCAACCAGCCCGTCGTTCTCGTTACGCAGCAGCAGGTCGTCCTTGCCGTCGCCGCCGAAGTCGGCGACGGCGGCCACGGTCCACTCGCTGCCGAGCCCGAGGACGTTGCCGCGGGTGACCTCGCCGCCGCCATCGGACGCCCACACCGCCAGCGAACCGTCGTTCTGGTTGCGCCAGAGCAGGTCGCTGTCGCCGTCGCCGTCGAAATCGGCGGTGGTTTCCAGCTGCCAGTCGGTCGAGATGCCGTGCACGGTGCCGCGGGTCGGCTCCGACGTGCCGTTCATCTCCCAGATCGCGATGTCGCCGGTCTCGGCGTTGCGCCAGAGGATGTCCGTGCCGCCGGTCCCGAACTGGTCGACCGCCGCGATGTCCCAGGCGCTGTCGATGCCGAGGAGGTCGCCCTTGCCGATGGCGTCGAGCCCGGAAGCCGTCCACACGGCGATGTTGCCGTTATCGACGTCGCGCCAGAGGTAGTCGTCGGTGCCGTCGCCGTTGAAGTCTTCGAACGCCGCCAAGCTGTAGCGGGTCTCAATGGCGTGGATGTTGCCGAGTTCGATCGAGTCGGCCGCGTCCACCGACCACGCGGCGATGTCGCCGGTCTCCGAGTTGCGCCAGAGATAGTCGTCCTCGCCGTCGCCGTTGACGTCGCCCTTGCCGGCAAGCTGCCAGACGGTGTCGAGCCCGGTCACCGGCCCGAACTGCGCCTCGGCGCCACCGTCTACCTGCATCGCCTGTACCGGACCGGCGCTCGAGCGGAACAGGAAGGTCGGGCCGGCGAGTGCGGCCGGAGCCGTCAGATCCCGGGTCTCGACCACCGCGCCGGCCTCGTCGACCATCCAGGCGGTTTCGAAACCGGTGTGGTTCAGGGCATCGAGGTCGGTCCCCTGGAGGACGACGAGAACGTCGTCTCCGTCGCCGCCGTCCAGCGGGCCGTCGCCGACCGATGCCCAGATCGTGTCGTCGCCGGCGCCACCCGACAGCGTGTCGGTACCGTCGCCACCGTACAGGACGTCGTTCCCGTCGCCGCCCTCGAGCGCATCGTCGCCGTCGCCGCCGTACAGGACGTCGGCCTCGAGCCCACCCCGAAGAGTGTCGTTGCCGGCGCCGCCCGAGAGCGTGTCGCTTCCGGCACCGCCGATCAGCAGGTCGTTACCGTCCTGGCCGTAGAGCACGTCGTCGCCGTCACCGCCCGACAGAGCATCGTTTCCGGTCAGCCCGGAGATCGTGTCGTCGCCGGAGGTCCCCGACAAAGTGTCGTCGCCTTCGGTGGCGCCTGGCTCGGCCTCGCCGAAGGGGTTCTCGAAGCCCTGGGTCGCCAGCCAATCCAGGTCGGCGGGGTTCGGATTGGAAGCCTTGGTGGTCGAGGTGCTGACACCGTTCAGGTCATAGGTCACGACCACTGTGCCCGTGCCGGCCTCGGTCCAGAAGAAGCTGTCGCCAGGCGTCGCGGTGAGTTCCCCCTCCTGAGGGTCGGCGGCACCGTAGAGGTCGACGGTCACGTCGATCGAGTCGGCGTTCAGGTTGCGAAGCCGCCAGATCTGCTCGAGGTCGCCGTCGCCGTCGAGGTCGGCGCTGCCCATGGCCGTCAGTCTCAGCGGTTCGGCCACGATCGTATCGTTGCCTTCGCCGCCGGAGATCGTGTCGCCGCCGTCGCCGCCGGAGATCGTGTCGCCGCCGTCGCCGCCGGAGATCGTGTCGCCGCCGTCGCCGCCGGAGATCGTGTCGCCGCCGTCGCCGCCGGAGATCGTGTCGCCGCCATCGCCGCCGGAGACCGTGTCCTCGCCGTCGCCGCCGGAGACCGTGTCCTCGCCGTCGCCGCCGGAGACCGTGTCGCCGCCGTCGCCGCCGGAGACTGTGTCCTCGCCGTCGCCGCCGGAGACCGTGTCGCCGCCGTCGCCGCCGGAGACCGTGTCGCCGCCGTCGCCGC
>Ga0075108_10000272_pt1 | contig 31723 bp, 16 predicted proteins | sample AntAceMetag02UK1_FD_69797 | JGI IMG/M metagenome (GOLD analysis project Ga0075108, IMG submission 69797) | Saline lake microbial communities from Ace Lake, Antarctica - Antarctic Ace Lake Metagenome 02UK1 | ecosystem: Environmental > Aquatic > Non-marine Saline and Alkaline > Saline | place...
GACCGGACACCGCGCTTGGTGTCATGCAATCCCTTGTCCCCTTTTTCTTTATAGGCCTTGACCCATTCGCTAACGGTGCTGGGACGTACCCCGAAAATAGAGGCAATATCTTTTTTCTTCCCTCCCGATCGTATCGAACATATTGCCCGCTTACGATAAGCGTATCGTTCTTGGCCCGTTAATTTTCTGAAATCCATTTTTTCCATACCATGAATATACAAAAAATATCCCCTATATAACGGTATATTAACGCTAGGTTAATATATAGAATTTTGAGTCCGGTTTGCAAAGTAGCTTTGATTTAGAATTGTCAAAAAATGAATTTCAGTGTTTTTGAGAAGATTGATTTATAGCCGTTGGATAAGTAAGCAGATTCGAAAATAACCATTTACCTCTGGTCAGAATACATTACAATTTTAAGCCCACTCTGAAAAGGAGTTTCGCTTTGTAATCGGTGAAATTTCCATTTGTAATATTTTTAAAATATTGAATTACAGTTGTTTGAAAAATCGCTTTATCTGAATTTTTTAACTTTTTAGCTTTTTCACTTTTTCACTTTTCAATTCCTTTGCTCTTTAATTTGGGTTTAGGGAAAAAAACCAATTTTATGGCATAATACAACCATTAACGAACAACCTAATAATAACGGACAATACTTTTAATAGGATGAAGATATATTTTGAACCAAGGCGGATATGCAGAGAAAAGCATTATCGGGTGCCAACATATTATTAACGGCCTCCACTAAAATTATAGATGTTACCGGATCTTCCCCGGTTGAACTAAAAGGTAGGGTTCCGGCACGTTCGGTTGTTATACCAAGGAGTTATACGAAGCAATTCGCTGCTGGCAAGTACCAAGTGCCTTGTGCGCTTATCATAGGAACCGGAAAAGAAAGTACAAACAAGAAAACATCGCTTAACGATGCCTTACGGGAGCATTAGGTAGCCGTGTAGTTTGTAGGAAAAATATAACAGGAAATTATACTATTTTCCGTTTTTTTCAGTTCTTGTTAGCAGAACACTCCAATACGAACCAATTACGTAATCAGTGCTATGGAGGGCGAGCATACAAAAATAACGGCGTTAGTAATTACCTACAACGAGATAGGATATATAGAGAACTGTCTAAAATCAATAGCATTCGCAGACCAAATTATTGTGGTAGACTCCTATAGCACGGACGGCACTTATGAGTATCTTCTAAAACAGCCTAACGTAAGGACCATACAACATCCATTTAAAAACTATACAGCGCAAAAAGCCTTTACTATGGCACAGGCCTCCAATGACTGGGTGCTATTTATAGATGCGGACGAAGTAATAACACCAGAATTACAAAGCGAAATCATCGAAACACTTGCCTCCAAAAAAGAGCATGTGGCCTATTGGTTCAGAAGAAAATTCATGTTCCAACAGAAAATACTACGCTTTAGTGGCTGGCAAACAGATAAGAATTATAGACTTTTTAGAAAAAGTAAAGTATGTTTTTCCGACAAGCGTATTGTACACGAAACCTTGGAGATACAGGGAAGCTCTTCTATATTGAAAGAAAAGTTATCCCACTTTTGTTACCGCGATTTCACCAATTATAAGCACAAAATGCTCATGTATGGGAGAATGAAGGCGAAAGAGGCAGTACTAAAAGACCACCGTTTTAATTTTTTACTATTGCTTGCAAAACCAAGCTTTACCTTCGTTTACAATTATTTCTTTCGTCTAGGGATTTTAGACGGAATCAAAGGAATTACCATATGCTACCTTAACGCTTTAGGCGACTGGGAAAGGTACTTGGAACTAAGGAGGTTAGAACAGGAACAAAAAGAACCTAGTCTAGAGACCGTTTCCCAAAGAAGTAGTTAACACCATCAAAAGGCTATAGAGATATAGACAGACCAATATCCTCAGCGCCGGGAAGCCTTCATTATAAACAGACATGCAAGCTGCAAAAGCACCGCGAAGTGCTCTTTAATTTTAGTTATCCTCAAATTAATTTTACATTTGAAGTATTAAGGTAACGGTATTCCTTTATTTAAAACTATTATTTTAATTTAAACAATACTTATATGTTGGATTTTAGCTAGAAAAACTAGCGCCAACCTATTATTGAAATACCAATATTACCTCGTATAAAACTTAATGACATGAAAATTGTTATTCTTGCCGCAGGTATTGGTTCCCGCTTGGGAAATCCATTTCCAAAACCACTGACTCCATTAGATAATGGAAAAACCATAATGGGAATGCAGACAGAAAGTCTTGGAAACAACTTTAATGTTGACGACATCAATGTAGTGGTAGGGTTTAAAAAAGAGTTGATCATGGAGCGGTTCCCAGAACTCACATACATATACAACCCATTCTTTGATTGTACCAATACCTCCAAAAGTTTACTTAAAGCCTTAAAAAAGAATCGTAAGGAGTCTGTTCTATGGTTAAACGGCGATGTGGTATTTGATGAAAAACTACTCTCCATTTTAAAACCCCATATTGTTTCAGAAACCTCTTTTGTTGCCGTAAACACAAGTAAGGTGGCCGAGGAAGAGGTAAAATATACCCTAAAAAATGGATATATAGACCAGCTTTCAAAAAGTGTAAAAAATGGACTGGGAGAAGCAGTGGGCATAAATTTCATAGCACAAAAAGACATCGCCCATTTTATTGATCGATTAGAGGCTTGCGATGATAACGATTATTTTGAAAGAGGTCTAGAAATGGCCATTGAAAACGATGGTGTTCAAATTTCCGCAGTAGACATATCAGCCTATGACTGCGTAGAGGTAGATTTTAAAGAGGACTTGGAAAACGCAAACACTATTTTCCAAAAATGAAATTTACTCTTTTTTGCCAGAATGCCTACGCTTTTGGTATCATGGCTCCGATTCGCGACGAACTTGTTAAACGCGGTGCCGATTATCTCTGGTACGTTTCTAAAAAAATAGTTCGAAAATTTCCTTTTCCAGAAGAGCATCACACGGCTAGTATTTTAGATGTACAGTTTTACAAAAGCGATGTTATTTTTGTCCCAGGCAACGAAGTACCCTATTACTTAAGAGGAATTAAAGTTCAAATCTTTCATGGCCTGGCCGGAGAAAAAAAAGGACATTTTAGAATCCGACATTATTTTGACCTGTATTTAACCCAAGGCCCTTACTTTACAGGTCGCTTTAATGAGCTAAAAGAGAAGCACAGAAATTTCGAGGTAAAGGAAACCGGCTGGCCAAAACTAGATAGCTATGGCCTAAATAAAAACGCCTACGATAGTGAAAAAAAAGAACTCCTTACCAAGTACAACACGGATATAATTCTGCTATATGCACCAACGTTTTCGCCCAGCCTGACCTCAGCGACCGATCTTCTGGAAGATATTGAGAAAATGGCCACCGAAACAGGTTATTTGATCATGATCAAGTTTCATGACCTTATGAGTAGCGCATGGATCAATACCTACAAAGTTCTCTCAGAAAAGCATAACAACATACTTTTTATAGAAGACAAGAACATCATAAAATTTCTCCTCTTGGCAGATATTCTTGTAAGTGACACCTCGTCGGTAATTTATGAATTTCTGTTATTGAACAAACCGGCAATCAGTTTTAAAACCATCTCAGAAAACATACGTTGGGACAATTTGACGCAAAAAGGCCAACTTACAAAAAGTGTACTCAAAAATTTAAAAGAAGACCAATTTGAAGCTGAACGCTTAGCTCTAAATGCAATGTACCATCCCTACCAAGATGGTAAATCTGCGCTTAGGATGATTGAAGCCGCGGAAGAGTACGCAGCCAAAAACGGAATTCCAAAGGAACGAAGTCTTCCCTTGGACAGAAAAATTAAGATCGATACTATTTTCGGTAGACCTATCAAAAACGTTTGGGACGTAATAGTGGAAAATAAAATATCGGCAGTTTTTATCACCTTTAACGAAATCCTACATATTGATGAAGTACTTACCAATGTTCAGTTTGCAGATGAGATTATTGTGGTAGATTCTTTTAGTACCGATAGCACGATAGAACGAATAAAAAACAGACCGAATGTGACTCTGATACAGCGGCCCTTTCTAAACTATACCGATCAAAAATCGTATGCTATGAGCTTGGCTACCAATGATTGGGTTTTATTTATGGATGCAGACGAACGCCTAACCGACCGCCTTAAAAACGAAATACTCAAAACAATCAATGGCGACGCCAAGGCGGTAGCATACTATTTTTACAGAACTTTTATGTTCGGTCAAAAAGTGCTGCGGTTCAGCGGTTGGCAAAGTGATAAGAACTTTAGGCTTTTTAGAAAGAGTAAAGTAGCTTTCACAAAAGACCGTATTGTACACGAAACCTTAATCGTAGACGGTCCTATAGATGTGCTTCAAAACAAACTCATTCACTATTCCTATAAAGATTACGAAGATTATAAAGGCAAGATGATTAAATATGGTCAAATGAAAGCCCAAGAGGAACTGGCCAAGGGTTATAGTCCAAATTTGTACCATTTTATCTTTAGGCCATTCTATAAATTCTTTAATCATTTTATATTGCGATTTGGTTTTTTGGACGGTAAAAAAGGAATGATCATTAGCTATCTGAACGCTTTGGGAGTATACAGTCGCTACAAAGAACTTAAAAGGCTAAGAGGAATTAGCAATGAATAAGTATATCCCTTATGGCCTATGACATTACATTGGATGGGGGAAACCTCAAAAGAAGCGGAAAGCCTTCTCAAAGAGATAACGCTGCTGTTTGAACAGCTCCAAATTACTTATTGGTTAATGTGTAACCTGATTGGGAATTAGTCGCGAAAACAGCTTATTACCTTGGGACAACGATAGAGACATTTCACTTCACAACTAAGAAATACCAAAACTTAGTGCCCTGATTGAATCCTTAAAGACCGAGATACAAATAAGCCACAATTGCTGGCTTTTCTAATTCCCCGTCACCTTCATTTGTCATCAATTCTATTCGATTTTCTGTCCATTCAACCAGTTTCCATTTTAGAAACTTTTCCAACAAAGCCCGTTCGTTTACCTAAATCATATTAAAAAACTAGATTATTGGTCGGAAAATAGAAAATCAGGATACATTATGAGCAATTACCTTAATATCATTAAAATCCAGGATTAGAATAACCTTCATATTTAGAGGGTCAAAAAACATTTAACGATATAGAAAACTTATTTTTGTGGACTTATCAATTTAAAAAAAAGGTTTGAAAGAAGAAATCACCAAAGCCATCAGCGTTTTACAAAATGGAGGCCTTATCGGCTACCCTACCGAGACTTTTTGGGCCATTGGATGTGATGCCACGAACGAACTGGCCGTGCAGAAACTTCTTTTACTGACCAAGAATTCTTCCAACACCCCTATTGAATGTCTGGTAGCAAACGACGCTATGCTAGAAAGACATCTTGAAAACGCACCGGACATCGCTTTTGACCTTATAGACCTTGCTACCAAGCCCACCACAATTATATATGACAATTCCAAAGGCATCGCCAAAAATCTTTTCTTCGCAGACAATTCGGTAGCCATACGAGTTGTCTCGGATACCTTTTGCAAGTACCTCATAGGTAGTTTCAAAAAACCCATCGTGGCCGCACCAATTAACAACAACCCGAAAAACAGGCCAAAAAGTTTTAAAGAAATAGATGAAGCCATTTTATCAGGTGTGGACTATGTGGTAAATTTGCACCAAGAAAACCAAGCCTTGGTCAGTTATTCAATAATTAGATTGCATAACAATGGAAAGGTAAAGGTGCTCAGGGAATAAGACAGGCGAAAGACCCATGAACTACAAAGAGGCGTTAACAGCAGATATTTTTGAATTAATAGGGCAAAGTGCCGATGAATTGGGACTGGAAGCCTATGTCATAGGTGGTTATGTACGTGATTTTTTCTTGCAGCGGGAAACGCCCAAAGACATAGATGTAGTTGCCGTAGGAAGTGGTATAGCACTTGCCGAAAAAGTGGCTTCAAAGCTAAAAGGAAAACCCAAGGTATCCGTTTTTAAGAACTTTGGCACGGCCATGGTAAAACAGGAAGGAGTTCAACTGGAATTTGTTGGGGCGCGCAAGGAAAGTTACAATAGGGACAGCCGAAAGCCAGTAGTGGAAAACGGCACCTTAAAAGAGGACCAGATGCGGCGCGATTTTACTATTAACGCACTCGCACTTTCATTGAACAAAACCACCTTTGGGGACCTCTTAGATCCTTTTGAAGGTATTAAAGACATAGAACGCGAAGTATTACGGACACCTTTAGACCCGGACACCACCTACTCGGACGATCCGCTTAGGATGATGCGGGCCGTGCGTTTTGCTACCCAACTCGGCTTCGCTATTGCCTTGCCCTCCTTACAGGCAATAACAGACAATAAGGAGCGCATAAACATCATTTCCAAAGAGCGTATCGTTGACGAACTCAATAAAATAATGCTGACCCAAAAACCCTCTGTAGGTTTTGCCCTGTTGCATAAAACAGGGTTACTGGATAGTATTCTACCAGAGCTAACCGCCTTGCAAGGGATCGAGGAAATAGAGGGACAACGGCACAAGGATAATTTTTGGCATACCTTGGAAGTGGTAGACAATATCTGCGAAAGTACGGACGATCTTTGGTTGCGCTGGGCGGCTTTGTTGCACGATATAGGAAAGGCACCTACCAAAAAATTCCATAAAAAAATCGGGTGGACCTTTCATGGACATGAGTTTGTAGGTTCTAAAATGGCATATCGGATTTTTAAACGGCTGCACATGCCCCTGAACGATAAAATGAAATTCGTACAAAAAATGGTATTAATGAGTTCTAGGCCCATTATCCTATCGGAAGATTATGTGAGCGATTCTGCCGTGAGGCGCTTGGTCTTTGATGCGGGTGAACATGTAGAGGATCTAATGACCTTGTGCGAGGCCGACATCACTACAAAAAATTCAAAAAAACAGCGCAAGTACAAGAACAACTTTAAAATTGTACGTGAAAAAATTATAGAGGTCGAAGAACGGGATAGGGTTCGTGATTTTCAACCACCGCTCAGTGGGGAAGAAATTATGTTCGCCTTCGATTTAAAGCCTTCCAAGGAAATAGGTATAATAAAAGAGTACATTAAGGAAGCTATTCTGGAAGGTAAAATACCAAACGAATTTGATGCCGCAAAAGCCTTAATGCTTAAAAAGGGAACCGAATTGGGACTTAAAACAAAATAGCTATGATATCATTTAGAAAATTGGCGAAAATTGCCCTGATATTGGTGTATTTGGTTATCGTGGCCGGGGCCGTAGTGCGCATGACGGGCAGCGGCATGGGGTGCCCCGATTGGCCTAAATGTTTTGGGTATTACATACCGCCAACGGAAGCTTCGGAGTTGGATTGGGCCCCAAATAAAGAATACAAAAAAGGAATGGTCATTATCCTTAATGAAACCCTACAGGTGGCCAAGGCCGACATCACCACCGGTGAAGAATTAAATTTAGAAAATTGGGAACTCTACACCAGACATGATTACGCCATTTTTAACCCTTGGCATACATGGATAGAATTCATTAACCGTTTATTAGGGGCCTTAGCGGGTCTGGCCACGCTGGTATTGGCCTTTGCTTCCATAAAATACTGGAAAAAACAAAAATCGGTCACTATTCTTTCTTGGTTGGTCGTTTTTGGCATGGGATTCCAAGCTTGGCTAGGAGCCACGGTGGTATATTCCGTGTTACAGCCGTTTAAGATTACATTGCACATGCTCATGGCCTTGGTCATCGTGGCCTTCTTGCTTTACATTATTTTTATTGTAAACAGGGAGAACAAGGGCATACGATATGATAGGCCTACCTTTATCATAGCCATTTCGGCTTTGGCGCTTACCGTAATTCAAGTAGTTTTAGGAACCCAAGTAAGGGAATTTATAGACCATCAAATAGACCTGCTGGGACCCGATGCGAAAGACCTTTGGCTACAAGACCCAACGCTACAGTTTTATATTCACAGAAGCCTATCCATTGCCATTGCACTGGTAAATATAGTGTTGGCCTATAGAATCGTTGAACTCAAACTTGGCCATCTAAAGATATATTGGGTGCTTTTTATTTTAGTTCTCGAGATATTTACCGGAATTGCCATGTATTATATAGACTTTCCGTTTGGTAGCCAAGCGCTACATTTAGTACTGGCCGCTATTTTGTTCGGGGTTCAGTTCTATTTGGTTTTAGACGCAAATACCCCTAGAACAAATCTTAAAACTTCGTAACTTTGACTTCCCACAAAATAAAGGCATGGTATATAAAATTAGGATAATACTGGATACGGACGAAGATATTTTCCGCGATCTGGAAATTGAAGCCCAAAATTCGTTGGAAGACTTCCATAATGCCATTACACAGGCTTTTGGGTTTTTAGGGAACGAGATGGCTTCCTTCTACACCTGTGACGAGGATTGGAGGCAAGATGAAGAAATAGCACTATTTGATATGAGCGAAAGCGGCTCCGATGTTAGATTGATGAACGAAACATTTTTAGAAGATGTGATTTCGGAAGTTACCCCCAAACTCATATATGTATATGATTTTTTAAGCATGTGGACGTTCTTCGTAGAATTGGCGGATATTGTTGATAAAGAGCCTGGTAGGGCCTATCCCAATATGCTGTTCAGCTTTGGGGAAATGCCGGAAACACCACCGGAAAAAAACTTTGAATCGGAAAACAGCGCCTTTGATTTCGATGACACATTTGACAATTACGAGGATCTTGACTTTGACGAAAATTGGAATTGATACTTTATGGGAATAAGCCACCTTGTTTAGAAATAACAAAATGGCCAAAATCCTAAATTAAAAAACAAAGATACCATCCAGTTGTCTGGAAACCGAATCAATACCTTATCCTACCTTGTCAACTTAATGTGTTAATAAAAACGCCTTTAATTTCCAAAGCGATTAATTTTTAGAAACTATAAATCAATAGATTTCCGCCTTTACCGAACCAAATTCGGCACAAGTGCGGAAATGAAAAAGAACAACTATGCTATGATCAACTTATACGCTACACAGATAGAACATATTTCAATTCATAGGGTTGGGAATAAAAATAAGGGCGAATCTATTTTTTTATCGGCAGAACCTTTTTCTCTGAACGACGAAACTACGGGACTTTTAAAGGAATATTTTTTTAAACCTTTTAGGGAAAAAGAAGAAAACTACTATAAGCTCACCAACGAGGTAGATTTAGAATTTAATGAACTTTTTAAAATCGCATGCGCAGTATTCGATGACAACTCCACCAGTCATTATAATTCAAAAAAAATTGCAACACATCTCTTTGAGCAATCCAACCACCCCCACATCAAAAGCGGCGAGGTATATGTGACCTATTTGACGGGTATTCTTTTGGACAACAAAAAAGTGGATGCCATCGGTATTTTTAAGAGCGAGCTTAAGCACGACTTTTTGCAGTTTCAAGAGAACAGTTCCAATTTAGATATTATAGTGCAGCAAGGCATAAATATAAATAAGTTGGATAAAGGCTGTCTTATTTTTAATGTTGACAAGGAGGAAGGCTATAAAGTGCTCTCCGTTGACGGAAACAAGTACGATACCAAATATTGGCTGGAGCACTTTTTAGGTGTGGATCCCCTGTCCGATGATAATTTTAAGACCAAAAACTACCTTAAATTCTGTCAGAATTTCGCAAAGGACGTGGTATTACCAGCAGAGGATAAACAACAGGAAGTCCTTTTTATGAACAGGGCAGTAAACCATTTTGCCAAAAACGATGCCTTTGAGGAAACTAATTTCTTGAACGATGTTATGGCAAACCCGGAGCTTATTCCCGAGTTCAAACATTATAAAATGGAAAAAGGACCCAAATACAGCATAGAGGATGTTTCCAACTTTGATATTGCCAACAAGGCCGTTTCCGATGCCCGAAAAAAAATCAAGAACGTAATTAACCTGGATACCAATATTCAAATAAAGTTGGATTTTATAAATCCGGAATCTGCGGAGAAATACGTGGAAAAGGGTTGGGACGAGGAACGGCAGATGTACTATTACTTGGTGTATTTCAACAAGGAGGAGAAAAGTTAACTAGCTTCTACGAAGCTAGAAAAAGCCCTTAAAAATTGCTAAATGGCACTTTTTTGAGGCTTTTTTGTTATGCGCTTTTCGCTTTGCGCATTTTTTCAAATCACTCTTTATTGTACACTTTTCATTAAGAACTGTTTACTTCCTACTTTTTGGCAACGCTATAATACCCTGTCAACTGCTACTGCCAACTGAAAACTTTTACTACCGTCTACCCACAACCGTCTAACGGCTACCAACTAAAAACAAACAGATTACCGCGTCGCAACAACTATAATTCCATATTAGAACCCGAAGGCCGCTCCTCGCAAAGACGTAAAAGAACTATTTACTTTTTACTACTTACTGTTCACTTTTTACTGTTCACTTATTACTTTTTACTAATTACCCAACACCATAATATACTGCCTACTGCTACTACCAACTGTTCACTTATTACTGTTCACTTATTACTTTTTACTAATTACCCAACACTATAATATACTGCCTACTGCTACTGCCAACTGTTCACTTATTACTGTTCACTTATTACTTTTTACTAATTACTCAACACTAAAATACCCTGTCAACTGCTACTGCCAACTGAAAACTTTTACTACCATCTAACGTCCGCAAACTACCAACTATATCTTAATGTTCTGCTCAATAATCTGTTTCATACTCACATCTTGGTAATTTCGTCTTACAAAGTTCAGCGCCAGATCTAAAATCTGACCCATGGTCTTGCATTTCTTAAAATCCATATCCATGGTAAGCTCATAAATCAGTTCACTGAGCAAGGCAATATTCTCCTTTGTGGAAATTTTATCTGTTTTTGCAATGGACCGTAATCTTCTTAAACGCTTTCCTGAACTTAATATCCGCTTTGCTACGATAGAGCGTTCTTCAAGTTTATACTGGTCTACGGAACTGGCCAATAATTTTTTCCTTACAAGCTCTACCATTTGAAAATTTTCTTTGAAAAATTGGGGCCTATACACCTTTAGTTTCCCTTCAAAACATTGCTGGTCAAAGTCGATCGCGCGTATCCTGTACACTACATGATCAAAATCGTGTACAGGAACGATAACATAGTTGTAGGAACGCATATCGCCCAAGAGCCTAATCATACAACGTTCATTGAATTTTACGAACTCCTTGGCAAGCTGTGCCTTTTCCGATTCGGTACATTTTGGCAACATGTTCTTAATAAAATCATCGCCCGGTATCCCTGCGATATGTTCCTCTATCAAAGTGTCCTTATAGACCAAAAAATTGAGGTTGTAAGGCGATAGCATATGCTCCAGTTCCAGTCCGTAAATACGTGAGGCATCGGTCTTTTTGATATAGAAATAGGTAAAATTATCGTTTAATATATTCCTGATTTTGATGCGAAAAGGCTTGGAATTTCCAAAAGTGCAGAAATCCACCGCGTCTACGTTTAAATATTGGTGTATGTTGTTGCTACCATCGGAATGCAAAATGGAATAGACTTTCTTTAGGCTATCGTCTATTTCCTTACGATCATATTCCGAATAATACACCCTTATCCATAAGGTATCCTCATCTTTTGCGTCATAGACCACGACCGAACCAGCAAATCTTAACAGGTCATCGTAAAAAATAGGAATCTCTATTTTCCGATTATAATCGAACAGGTATTCGTCCAATCTTTTGTTTACCGGAAAGGCAGGTTTTTTCCTGGACATCAATCGTTCTTCCATAACAATGTATTTTCAAGTTAAAGGTACGAATTAAGAACAAAGTAAAGCCGCACCATTATTTCTCCGCTCACTGATTTTATGTGATTTCAGAATATTTTTTATCAAATAAACAAGGTACACAACAGCTATACCTTGGTTGACAACAAATCATTGCACACACAACTAATATTTGGTTTTTTAGCTCACTTTAATCCACAAGGAATAGCATTTAATGAAAAAGTTACTAATACTATTGGCCGTTTGTTCCGTATTTGCAGGTCATGCACAATTAAGCGATCTTCATTATTTGCCACCTTTGAAGCAAGGCCAAAACCGACAAGCTATTGATTACCAAGCAATATACCTGTCTACGCCGGAACCCACAACGTTCAGCGTTAACGCCTATCGCGGCACCAATCCTACGCCTGTGGCAACTTTTAATATTTCTAATGTTAGTCCGGCTGTTTACAGTACCTTGGGAAGAGGAGATAATAACATTACCTTGGTTGACAATGCCAATACAGGAATTGTATTGACAAACAGTGGTTTGCGATTTGAATCTCCTAGTGGTAACAAATTTTATGTAAATTATAGAGGGTATTCGTCAGCTCAAGCCGCATCCTTGACCTCCAAAGGAAGAGTATCCTTGGGCACCCGTTTTAAATGGGGAGGAGTTCCCAATCTGGGAGAACATAGCTCTAAGTCCAACACCTTAGGTATTATGGCTACCGAGGACAATACAACCGTAACGCTCTCCGGTTACGACCCCAATTGTGAATTTAGACTTGGAAATAACGTAGCGGGAATAACGGCAAATACCTACACGATAAATTTAGACGCCAATGAATCCTTTGTTTTTGAAAATTATGTAGGTAACAATGCTACAGCGGCAAACCGTGAAGGGTGGATTGGGGCATCGATCGAATCAGATAAAAATATAGTAATTAGTAACGGAATGCTCAACTATGGCAGACAAGAAAACAATAGCAACCGTGATGCCGGAATAGACCAACCCGTGCCAGAAAACCGCTTGGGAAAAGAATATGTATTTGTAAGGGGAAACGGCAGTAGCAATGGATGGACCGAGTTTCCTTTTATAATCGCTACCGCCGATAATACCCAAATATTTGTAAATGGATCTACAACCCCATTAACTACATTAAAAAACGGGGAATATTTTGCTATTCCCAACAGTTTTTACAGCTCCAACAACGCAGGTGCAAACATGTTCGTCCAAACGTCTAAAGATGTCTATGCCTACCAAAACCTGGCAGGAAGTTCAGGGGCGCAGACCTCTGGCCTCAATTTTGTGGCTCCGGTCAACTGTCTGTTGCCCGATGTCATGGATAATATTCCGGATATAAGAAATATTGCAGGTACACAGGTCAACGGCGGAGTAACCATCATTGCAGCGGTAAACACCCCGGATGCGAATATTTCCGTTACCGATGGTAATGGCAACGCGCCATTACCGCCCGCGCAACCCGTGGCCGGTTCTGCCGACTGGAAAACATTTTACCTACCAAATCTTAGCGGTAACGTTAGCGTACAGTCAACAGGGCCTATTGCCGTAGGGTTTTTTGGTGTTAACAACAACCAAGGAGTTGCCGGATATTTCTCCGGTTTTGATACCGTACCAGAAGTAAACCTAGAAGTAAGAGGCGGTAGCGGCTGTTTTGTGGGATCAGAGATTTTTGAAGCCTCCGGGAATTTTGATGCCTACCAATGGTTTGAGGATGGCGTTGCCATACCGGGAGCAAATAGTCCAAGTTTTGCGGCAACCAGAGCAGGAGATTATTTTGTACGGGGTACTAAAGGCCCTTGTACCTATGATTCCCAACCTTTAACGGCCTTATATTGTGATCCGGATGTAGTGATCAACAAAACCGTAGACAACCCCGAGATTAGGGAGGGGGAAACGGCAACTTTCACCATTAGAGTACAAAATTTAGGCGTTGGTCCCTTGACCAATCTGAGGATTACGGATAATATTCCTGCGGGACTTACCTTGGTATCCGCTTTTACCATAACCGGAAACTGGAGTGGTAATACTTGGAATATTGGTACTTTGATAGGCGGGCAGACCGCCCTTCTAGAATTGGAGGTGCGGGCAGATGAAATAAACACCCTGCCCCTTTTAAGTCTTGTGAACACGGTAACCCATACACAAGATCAAACGGACACGAATACTACGGCAGATAGCCCAACAGCATGGATTACAGTTCATAACGATTTTGATAATGACGGAATTAATGACACTACAGATGTGGACGATGATAATGATGGCGTTTACGATACCGAAGAATGTAATTCGCTAAACGTAAATATATCTAGCGGGAATCCCTTCAACAGCACACTTTCCAGCAATCAAAATTACCTAGTTTACGATGTTTACAGACTAGATAATTCCTTTAATCTTAATATTAACGGAGTAGATGTAGCGGGAGAATTACAATTTCATATTCCTGGGCCGGGAAACAGGGTTCGTTTTAGAGATGGTTTTGGTTACGCACAAAATGGCGTTACTAGAATATGGGCGCTTCAAGGTAGTGTAGGGACACCACTTTTACGGGTTGTCATAGATCAGGATGGGGTATTCAATATATATGGTTCCAGAACCAATAATGGACCATTGGAACCTTTGGTACTGGACACCCCGGCAAACATGGTGAATTGGAATGCGTCTGGTAACAATACCGTTGTCATCAACCAAGCCATAGATGGCCCTACCAATATGCGTGGTACTTTCTTGACCACAAATTGTGATACGGACTCCGATGGTTTTCCGGACCATTTAGATTTGGATAGCGATGGCGACGGTTGCACGGATGCCAATGAATTTTATAAAGATGAAAATGCCGATGGGGGCGATGGGGGCGAATTTGGCTCCGGAACCCCGGTTGTAAATGTAACTGGCGGGGTGACCGCTGCTTCCTACACCCGTGTTTTTGCACCGGAAATTATTTTGGGCAACACCACGGAGAACCTGGGCGGAATTGATATTAACGGTCAAGATGTGAGCCTTGGTCAGACCATAGCATATGTTTTACGTTTTCAGAATACCGGAGATGATGATGTCCAAAATTATACCATAAGAAATGTGCTGCCCCCAAATGTTACCTTGGACAATGTAGATATTTCGAATGCACCCGGAACCAGTCACACCCATGACATTGCAACCAACACATTAAACTTTACGGTACCCAATAATCTAATACGCGTTGGTAGACCTGAATATAGTATTCGTATTACGGTGACCATAGCAGGAAATTGCTCAGATTTTATAGCGGCCTGCTCCTCTCAACTAGAGAACAATGCCTATTCCACGTATGAAGGAACTATAAGTACGAACACCTTTACAGACGAACTTGGAAATGGTGCTATATCAGTCTGTGCCACTACTCCTGAGGTAGCAAGTAATTCTATTTTTAATGACTTATCCAATTGCAACGCTGCCAGAACAGTACAGCTTTGTGGCGACAACGTTATTTTAGCTGCCGGTTCCGGTTTCAACTCCTATAACTGGGTACTCGACACTAACGGTAACGGACAAATAGATACGGGTGAAACACTCATAAACGATGGAAATCCTGATAACGATACAAGTACGCTATTGGTTACTACCATTGGCGAGTATATCGTGGAAAAATCGGCCAATGGAAGCTGTCCGGATCTGGTAGAACGCATTCGGGTGGAACGCTTTGGCACAACCCAGACCAATCCTATCATAGAGTTCTTCAATCAGGTAAATTCGGACAATAACCCGGACAATGATTTACAGGGCGAAATCGTAACCTGTTCTATCGATGGCGACGAATTGGCCAAAATATTCCTATGTGGTGCAGCTGACGAGGCTAGCCTACAATTGGGAATTAGCGATGCCCAGAGTATTGTTTGGCAAAAGTTGAACGAGAATAGCTGCTCTAGCACAGGGGACGACTGCGCCAACAAAAACGGTACCTGTACTTGGAGCACGGAAGCTACCCAAGACAATTTTACGGTAACGGATAGTGGAGAGTATAGAGTGGTTATCAATTACCAAAATGGTTGTTTTAGCCGTTTCTATTTCAACGTATTTAAAAACGAATTAGATGTTAATCATATCGCGGAAGATATTCTTTGTGATACCAATGGTTCCATACGCATAACCAACGTAGGTTCCGGATATGGGTATCAGTTGATAGATACGGATGGCAATGCAGTAATTATTCCTTTTTCAGCTAATAATGGCCCTAATTTCAGCATAGCGAACAGCGGTACCTATAAAGTACAAGTAACGCAGTTGAGCCCTTCCGACGGTACTCCAATTCTTAACAGCTGTATTTTTGAAACAGCTGATATAGGAATTCTGGAACGCGATTTCCAAGTGAACCTAGGCACCACACCTGCGGACTGTAACGTACTTGGCACTATAGGCATACAAGCCCTAAATGTACTACCAAACTATAGCTACGAACTACGATTGGACGATGGCAGTAACGGCGGTAATGGCAGCTTTATACGCGACCTATTGGCCACAAACGACAATACCCACACTTTTACAGGAGTTGCCCCAGGCAACTATATCGTAATTACCGAAACAGATAACGGCTGTACAGACTCCCAACAACTTACGGTTGAACGCACACCTCAACTTACCTTGTCAGCTTCCCTACAGAACAACATTACCTGTACTGCCGGTATCATAAACCTAAGTCCCGGCGGCGGTGTTCCCAATGCAAATTACGAAATGGCGATTTGGAGCAAGGACGGTGTAAACCTATATTCAGCTATATTGGATATCCCTACTTCCGAAATTCAAACCGGCAACGGTTCAAATTTCCTTTTCGGACATAGAGGAAATCCTAGTACCTACTTCCCCAACGAGGCGGGCGTATACACCTTTATAGTAACAGATGGCAGCGGTTGTTCCAGAGTATCCAACGCTGTTACCATAGAAGATTTGGGTAGCTTGGATATCAGTGCATCCCATACACAGATCACCTGTGCAGACTCGGCCACCTCATCTATGACTATTTCGGTTACGGGAGGCACGGCACCTTATGAATATAGTTTGGACGGCGGAACTACCTATCAAACTACGGATACCTTTGTGAATCTATCAGCAGGATTTTATGAAATTACGGTGATGGACTCTAGTGGTGTTGGAACAGATGCCTGTACAGAAACCATTACCTATGAAATAGACCAACCCTTCCGCTTAACGGCTTCTCCTTCCATAATCGAAGATGCCTTTTGCAACACTAGTGGAGCATTGGTGAAAATATTGAATCCCAATGGTGGTCAGGCACCCTACCAATTCAGTTTTGATGGCGGTAGTAGTTTTAGCCTTTTGGACGAGTCTCGCTTACTGTCCGGTTCTTATCAATTAGTACTTAGGGATGCCTTGGGATGCACATTTAACATGAACATTACAGTAACAGACCCCATAGTGGACCCTTCCTTTTCCCAAGCGGTAACGTACGACTGTGCTGGAAATGGAACCATTACATTGACACCCTCCAATACAGCAGATTTTGAGTACAACTACACCTTGAACGGTACACTAAATGCACCGGTAGACAACAATATCTTTACCAATGTAGCGGCAGGTAACCAAACCATAACGGCAGGATACTCCAGTAGTATTGCCCCAGACCAAAGTACCTTGTTCTTTGAAAATTTTGGGGCCGGACCAAATACCCAAATTGGAGAGGTTGGACCGGGCTACTGTTACGAACCGCAAGATGGTAGCACCACAACCTGTAATTTGGGCCCTGCAGGTATCTTGGTAGATGGCGAATACTCGGTAACCAACTACGTTACCAACCCAATTCCTGCTTATAGAAATCCTAATGACCATTCTGCGCTTGCAGATGGACGTTTCTTAGCCATAAATCCAAGTAATAATTTGGTCGGCACGAATAGTATCGTTTGGAACAGAAATAACATAGAAGTACTTCCAAATAGAGATATAGCTTTTTCATTTTGGGCTTACAATTTACGACGGAACACTTCAGCTGGCAATAACGCGGAAATCACAATAGAATTGATAGGTGCCGGTGGTACTGTCATAAACAGCGTTGTAACGGCAGAAATACCAAAAAACAATAATGCCGACGATTGGCATAACAGAACAGTTACCTTTAATCCAGGTGCCAATACCGTTGTTGGTATCGTCTTACGAAGTAGTCAACCTAGTGAAGATGGTAACGAACTGATCCTCGATGACATTCGAGCTTCGCAAGCCCCTGAAATCTGTGAAAAAACAGCCGATGTTACCGTAGTGGTGGAATCCGGACAAGCTTTTGAAGCGACGCTATTAAACACGATAGACACAAGCTGTAACACCAGCGCGGATGGTGCCATACGTTTTGAAGTTTCCAATTTTGATGCTGCCACAGGATTCCAATATTCTACGGATGGTGGTTTAAGCTGGACTACTTCTTTGGTATCTCCGGTTACCACGGCGGCAAACTTGGCCGCAGGTTTTTTTACGGTAGCTGTGCGCAAAGTGGCGGATAATAGCTGTACTACAAATTTTCCTGCAACTATAAACGCCCCTGCTGCCATTGTTCCGCAATTGAACCAAATCGCCGACTTCACTTGTTTTAATACAGGAGCTACCTTACAAGCTTCTGCCACAGGTGGTAATCCGGCATATCAATATCAAGTGGAAACTACAGGTGGTGTTATTACCGCCACGTACCAAACGAACCCGAGCTTCCCCAATATTCCCGCTGGTAATTATGTTGTGCGGGTGCGTGATACCAATGGCTGTGAAGCCGTTTCAACGGTAGCGGAAACTATTGCGCCACGGTTAGATATCACTTTTGATATTGCACCCATCGCCTGTTATGACGGACAGAACAATGCGGCGATCGGTGTTTCTGTTGTTACCGGAAATGGAGGATATACCTTTAGGATAAACGGTGGCGCATGGATGACCCCTTTCGTAGCAACGCCAGACAGCTATACCTTCAAAGGACTGTCAAACGGTTCTTACAATATTGAGGTAACGGATAGTTTTGGTTGCGTTTCCCCAATTGAAACCGTGGACATTGCCCCTACTCTTTTAGCCCAAGTTGATGTGGTTGATGTAAGTGCGTGTGACGATGGAAGTATCACGGTAAGCCCTTCTGGCGGAGCGGGTAGCTTTGTGTATGCCTTTTTACCAACAGGAAACGCGGTTCAGGATAGTGATTTTGGCCCGGCTTATGACCTTACTATAACGAATACTACAATCGGCACTTTTGATGTATACGTCAGGGATAATGCTTCGGCAGACCCCTATTGTCAGTTTTTGGAAACGGTAACTGTAGGCAGTGCGCCTGCCCTTGCTTTTAATGCTGCGCCAACTGATGCAGTCTGTTTTGGAAATGATGGAAGCATACAGGTAAATATCACTTCCGGGCTTGCGCCATTTACCTATCAATTGGTAGATATAGACCATGGCACCTCCAATGCAACCCAAAATGGGGTCATGGCCACTTCAAGAACATATTTCAACCTAAGACCGGGAAATTATAATGTAATTATTACGGATGCTGCAGGATGTGTGATACCTGTAAACGATATTACCATTGTTCAACCAGCTGAATTAAAGGCGGATATTGAAGGTGAAACTCCTGCAACATGTACCGGAGATGTGAACGATTTTGGATTCAAGTTCCGTAATTATCCGGCTTCGTTAGGCGTTATCGAATTTAGTGCTGACGGTGGTGGCACTTGGACGCACAACAATAGTATGCCAGGTACTTCGGATATATTAACGGGCTTCGCTTCAGGAAGCCTTGTCAACCCATCCATGCGAACCGTTGACGGTTCGGGCAATACCATTTGTCAAGTTGATTTTCCAAGATTTGTAATTCCATTTCCTTTGGATGATTTGGATATTACCATTCTGCCTATAATCGTAGATTGTGATGAACTTCAAGTAACGGTTAGAGGACAAAATGGTACTGGTCCTTATCAATATACCTATTCAGAAAATCCCGCGAACTTTAACCAAGTATCACCTATTCATGGTTGGACCACGACTTATGCGGCGGGTGTTACGCATACTTTCACAGGACTAACGCCAGGCAGAACATACTCTTTTTATGTTCGGGATGCTGCCACCTGTTTAAGGCAAAGTAGCGTTAACGTGAACGAGGTTCCTACAGTTGACAACCCCATGGAGATCACATCGACTTTTGAACCATCTTGCGCTGGAGCGAATAATGGAGAAATCACTTATAACATAGTCGATTTTGATGGGGTAACTGAACCAAATATGACGTGGACATTATTCGATATTAATGACCTTATTATCCAGTCTAGCGGCGGCACAGTTTCGTACTCAAACAGCATTACGATGAACAACCTAGCTCCGAACGAATACTATATCGTTGTACAACAGATAGATGCGGGAGGAACACTACAATGTATCAGCGGTAGTGAAAATCTTAATTTGGAACAACTGGATGCCATTACGGCCAGTCCGAGTGTATTACAACATATCAGCTGTGAAAACCCAGGACTTATCTTGGTTCAAAATATACAAGGAGGCGGTGGTTCTTACACGTATGTGGTTACCGGACCAGCTCCGTTTGCTACCATTACCGGTACAACGGACAACCCCTTAGAAATTGCTGCCAACTCCCCAGCAGGAAGTTACAATGTTCACGTTAGAGACCAATATGGCTGTTCTTCTGACTTGGGAGACGTTAATTTGAACTTGTCGCCAAATCCTTCCATAACTAATGTTGTTGTAAACAATTGTACTGCAGCGGCATCGGTAAGCATAACGGCTACCACCAGTTCTGCATCCATGGTGTATTCCCTAGATGGTGGTACTACCTATGTTAACAATGGCGGTATTTTTAACAACGTTCCTGCGGGTAACTACACCGTTTTTGTAAAAGATGGAAACGGCTGCACGGATTCACGAGCGATAACAGTACAACCTAGCCTACAAGCTACGGCTTCGCTTACTCAAAACCTAGGCTGTGGAGCTGGACAAGAGGCAGAATTGACTTTGACCGTATCCACTGGGTCAACAAATTATGAATATCAGATTACCAATACTGCCGGAACCGTGGTGCCAAGACAACCCATGGCCACAGCTTCATTAGCTACCTTGATAACAGTAGCCGACACCTATACCATAAACGTTTATGATATGGGTACGAGCAATCCAGAATGCAGTCGAACATTTACCCTTGTGGTGCCCACTGCGGTAGTCCCAAGTTTTACACCAACACCAACGGCTGTTAGCTGTAATGGCGGTAATGACGGCGCCATTGCAATCACCCAAGTAAACAATGGCAACAATCCGTTGACCTATAGCTTGCTTCCTAACCTTGGCAATTTCAATACGGCAACAAATACCTATGAAAACCTTCCGCAAGGAACGTACGAGGTAACAGCAACAGGCCCTAACGGCTGTACTACAGTTGTGAACAACATACAGATAAATCAACCTAATGCTATCACTTTTACCGCACCTACGGTTACCCCATTTGGTTGCAGTACCGGAAATACAAGGAGCAATGCGAGCATTGCCTTAAATGTGAGCAGTATTTTAGGTGGTTCGGGGAATTATATCCGATATCAGTTTGTGGACAATATGAGTGGTGCGGTACTGCAAAACGGACTTAAAAGCTCCTACGCCTTTACAAACATAAATGGTGGGGATGTTATGGTGCGTGTTTTTGACGGAAATGGTTGTATAGGAGAAATGCTTGTCAATGTTCCGGCCTTTGATGTTTTGGGTACTCCTACTATAGCTGTGAACGATATTATTTCTTGTAGTAATCTAGGGGAAGATATCGCTATCAATGTTAGCAGTAGCCTAACAAGCTTTGCCAGCAACCCCACAAGTTATGAATTTAGGCAATTACCGGCAGGTGCATTTCAAGCGTCCAACCTATTTACAGATTTACAGCCGGGCAACTATACTTTTGTTGCTAAAAACAGAGCTACCGGCTGTGAAAGAACGGTAACACATACGGTGGCGGACCCGAATACCTTTACCCTAACCGTAAACAAATTATCCAATGCCGTTTGCTTTGGCGATAACGGAAGCATTTCGTTAAGCATTACAGATGTCATATACTCGGGTGGCTTTACATGGCGAATATTCAATAGCAATGGTACGCCGGCCGATCGTTCGGATGATGGCACAGCTATATTGGAAGGTACTTCAATTAACATGGCACCAACAGCGACCATTAATGTTCCTGCGGGCAACTATGTGGTGGAAGTAGCGCAAGCTACCTTTCCGGAGTGTTCACAGGTACGCTCCTTTATTATTACGACGCCCGCGGCACCAATCACCTTGGGAACTCCAGCCCTTACCGATGTAGGATGTAGCAACGACCAGGGAACAGCAAGCATCCGACCTTTGGGCGGCCTTGCTCCGTATACTATTCAATTGACTAATAACACGACGCCTACCGTTATAAGTGCAAACGGCGTTAATGCCCGTTTGTTCCAAGGGTTAACGGCCGGTCAATATACCGCGCGCATTACAGATGCCTTGGGCTGTACCCAGACCTTTGCAAATGCCTTTGAACTTTTGGTGCCAGATCTAATAACCGGAACTATTTCCCAAACAGATTTGGTATGTGAGGGCGATACGTTTGCTTCCATAACCTTAAGAGTAAACCCTAGAAATGTCTCTAGTACGTATCGCTATATTTTGCATACTTATTCGGATGCCGCAGGCACTACCCTGTTGCGTAGCACGGCAAGTCAACTTGGAATTACTTTCAATAATTTGGGTGCAGGCTTCTATAGGATTGAAGTTTTGGATGCCATGGGCTGTACTTTTGAGTCTACCATTACAGAGATTGTAGCGCCAATAGAAGTTGGCGCACAATTATTTACTACCCAATCCATGAGTTGTCAGCAAGGTGCTACTTTAGTGCTTAGTGGACAAGGCGGTACGGCACCCTACATGTGGAGTGCGGATGGCGCCAACTTTACTGCCATGAACGGAAACAACGGTGCGGACACCCACGAATTCCAAAATGTAACAGCGGGCATTTATCAGTACTTTGTTAGGGATAGTTTTAACTGTGTATCCGTCATTTCTAACGAAGTAGGCGTAAATACCATCGAAGACCTTAGTGTTTTGTTAGATACCTCAGCGGCATTTATCAATTGCAACGGCGAAAATACGGCATCGATAGATGCGACAGCGGACGGCGGTCTAGGAAACTATCAATATGGACTGTTCTCGGATTCCGGTCTGGCGAACGAAATAAGACCATATCAAGCCTCTGGTCTGTTTGATAATCTTACACAAGGCACTTATTACGTAGGCGTTTTGAGCGAAGATTGCCAAATTACCTCCCAAGTAATTACCATTACCGAGCCAGAAATTATGGTCATTACCTCAACGGTTACAAATATTCTATGCCATGGGGATGACAACGGTAGTATTGTTATAGCGGTAGAAGGTGGTACAGCACCTTATCAATATGCCATATCACCGAATCTAAATCAGTTCGACGATGTAAATTCTTTTGAAAATCTTACCCCTGAAGACTACACCATAATTGTACAGGACCGTAAGGGATGTTTTGAATTGATCCAGTTTACCATTGTAGAACCAGAAGTTCTAGAAATGGACGTTACGGTAACACCGGAATATTGTGTTGGAGAGGAAGATGGCACCATAAGGATAGTACCCTCAGGTGGAACAGCTCCGTTTTACTCCAGTATAAACTCAAATAATCCGGGCGATTTTGTAGAAGGACAATTGACCTATACAGACCTATCGAGCGGAGATTATATGGTATTTATCAAGGATGCCAATGGATGCGAGATCAATCAAACGGTAACCGTTGCGGAAGGTGTGAACATCAATGCCACTATAGAAGTGGTCTACGACTGTAGTTCCGGAATACTTGGAAATAGTATCCAAGTAACCCTAGAAGACAAAACCGAACGATTATATGCATTGTTTGCGATGGATAGCACAAACCCCGAGGACTTACAATTGGAACCGAATTTTAGCAACATGGCCCCAGGTTCCCATACGCTGACCATTGCGCATGACAACGGATGTAACAGGACCCTCCCATTTGAGGTAGAGGCTTTTGAACCCCTAAGTATTGCTTTGGAGCAACGAAGCCTAAATGAGATTACCGCCATAGCCACAGGCGGAAAAGAAGGATATACGTTCTATTTCAACAACGTGGATAACGGCGATGACGAAACATTCTACATCATGGAAACCGGAACATATACCGTGACCGTGGTAGATGAAAACGGATGTGAGTCTACCGCGAATATCTTCATGGAATTTATCGATATAGAAATACCAAATTTCTTTACACCTGATGGTGATGGACAAAACGATCTTTGGATTCCAAGGAACATTGCACAGTTCCCCAACCTGTTCCTCAATGTTTATGATCGTTATGGCCGTATAGTCTACAGATTGGCGGACAGTCCGAATGGATGGGACGGTTTCTATCAAGAAAATACACTACCAACAGGCGATTACTGGTATGTGATCAAACTGAACGGAGAAGACGACATAAGAGAGTTCGTAGGTCACTTTACCCTCTATCGATAAAGTAATACCCAACCAAACCTTAGCTCCGGTATGTTCTTAAAGGAATTTATCGGAGTTTTTTTATGAAAAAACCACCGTCCAAAACCCCTTTGTATCTGCCTTAAATTTGGGTTACCGAGAAGAAATAGGAAAAATTTAGGGTATCCTGACGCAGTAAATTTTTAGTTGTATTGATGCACCGTTCAAGATTTATAGTGGTAATAGGAGCTATAAATTTAGATACTAAAACCTTCCGTACCCACAAAATTTTGAAGTAAGCAACGCCTTCCTACATCTTCACAACAAAAAATTGTCGTAGGCCATAATAGGCACGTTATTAGCTAAAAATAACGCTTTCATGCAAAAACAGTTCTGGGGCATTTTGATGGTACTCCTTATGGCGTGCTTTCAAGGGTTTTCGCAATTGAGCGATCTGCATTATTTACCGCCTTTGAAACAGGGCAGTAATAATAGTTCCGTAAGGGAGCAGACCATATATTTATCCACTCCCCTAACCACGTCATTTACCGTAAGGGCCTACAGGGGAACCAGTGCAACGCCAATAGCTACGTTTTCCATATCAAATACGAGTCCCGCTAAATATACACTGCCCAACGGAGATAATAACATTACCATGGTACAGAACAGCAATACCGGTGTAATTTTGACCAATAGCGGTTTACGATTTGAATCTACCGGCGGACAAAAATTCTATGTCAATTATCGTGGTAGTTCCGGCGCACAGTCCACGTCGTTGACGGCAAAAGGAAGACAGGCCATGGGTACCGCCTTTAAGTGGGGAGGTGCACCCAATTATGCGACTACCAGCGATATTTCGAACTCTCTCGGCATCATGGCAACGGAAAACAATACTACTGTAAATATTTTTGGCTACGACCCCAATTGTGAATTTCAATTGGGAGGCAAGGCCGGCGGAATTACCAGTAACACCATACAGGTGGTGCTCAATGCTGGCGAAAGTTATGTTTTGGAGGCCTATAAAAATCAGGCCATTGCCAACGTGGACGGTTGGCTGGGGGCTTCGGTACAATCCGATAAAAATATTGTCATTAGCAACGGAGGCCTCAATTATGGCGTTGTTGCCTCCTCTGGCGGTTCCCGTGATGCAGGTATTGACCAACCCGTGCCGGAAGACAATCTAGGAAAAGAGTATATTTTTGTGAGGGGCGGTGGCCGAACAGATACCGAGTTTCCTATTATTATTGGCACCCAGAACAATACACAAATTTTTGTAAATGGTTCGGCGACGGCCATCGCAACCATAAATAATGGTGACTATTTTATAGTGCCAGGAACAAATTATTCTACGGGAAGCCCAGGCGCAAACATGTATGTTCGGACATCAAAAGATGCCTATGCACATCAAAACCTTGCTGATTCCACGGGAGTTCAAACCGTGGGGCTAAATTTTGTGGCGCCCTTGAACTGTTTAATTCCGGATACAGTGGATAACATTCCAGATATTACCGACGCCGCTGGACAAACCTTGACAGGGGGTAATACTATAATTGCATCGACTACAACGCCAGATGTAAACATAGTCTACAGATGGCTCTGGAGTGGTTACTAAGCCCGCCTCATTATCGGTTGCAGGAAATACAGATTGGAAAACTTTTTATATCAGTGGTCTAACCGGAAATATAGATGTACAGTCGACCGGACCTGTGGCCGTTGGCTTTTTTGGAGCTAATGGAAACCGTGGAATAGCAGGCTATTTTTTTAGGGTTTGATGTTGCACCGAACGTAGATTTACAGATTACAGGAACACAATGCTTACCCGGTGCCAATTTAGAAGTTATTGGTGAAGTATTTGATGCCTATCAGTGGTTCTTTGACGGAAATCTAATCGCCGGAGCTACAGGTACCACTTATAATCCAACCGTAGCAGGCGACTATTATGTACGGGTTACTAAAGGACCTTGCAGCTACGATTCCAATAATTTATAAGCCTATTATTGTAATCCTGATATCCAATTAATTAAAACAACAAATAAAGCTTCGGTAAAGGAAGGTAGTACAATTACATTCACCATTACAATACAAAATTTTGGAGTAGATCCCGCAACCAATTTAATAGTCACTGACTTACTACCCACTGGTTTATCTTTAGTTTCTGCAACGCCAACAGTAGGCACTTGGAACGCACCCAACTGGACAGTAGGAACTTTAACAAGCGGTTCGTTACAAAGGATTACCATTGTTGCGTTAGCGAATACCAACAAGCTACCAATGCCTACACAATCCATTATTAATAGCGTCACTAATACCCAAGACCAAACAGATAGTAACATTACCGCAGATACACCTTCGGTAGCCATAACCATCTTAAATGATTTTGATAATGACGGAATCATGGACGTAAACGATTTAGATGATGACAACGACGGGATTTTAGATTACAATGAAAACGGAAGCTGTGCTAAACCTGACATTAGTTTTTTACCTTCTCCCGAGGCATTTTGGTCATTCGATAATAATTTCAATGATTCAAGTGGTAATGGTAATAACGGATCTGGAACCGGTAGTGTAACATTTTCTACCACCGCAATAGAAGGGACCCATTCTGCAGTATTTGATGATTTCTTTGATAGAATACAGTTAAGTGGAGCCAATGTGATGACCGCAGCAACTTCTACAATAAGTTTTTCTGTTTGGTTACTTCCAACAACACTTGGAACTAGTAGAATATTATATGAAGAAGGTGGCCCCAATGATGGTGCCGCTATAGTAACATCCGGCACAGCTATAACATATTCAACCGCGAATGCAGGGGTAAGAACAGATGTAACGCACCCTATTCCATTAAACGCTGACGGACTGTGGCATCATATAGCAGGGATTTTTGACAATGGGGTTATGACACTTTATCTTGATGGAATACCCGCCACTACAACCGCTCCATATACAATAATACCTGCTCATTACTAATGCTGGTGGAATAGGAAATAAAGGGAATCAAGCAATCGCTGGAGGTGGAGATCCAATTAGACGATTAATTGATGCGGTTCGTTATTCTGGTGAAGAAGCATGGCCCGCATCAAGAGTTGGCTATGAAGCACAGCGTATTTGTGATACGGATAATGACGGAATTGCCGACCATTTAGATTTAGATAGCGACGACGACGGTTGTTCAGATGCCAACGAAGCTTATAACGATGCAAATGCAGACGGTGGCGATGGCGGCGAATTTGGTACGGGAATACCACCTGCGACAAATGCCAATGGCACGGTCATTACCGCTTCCTACCCTACTCCCGAAGATGCAAATGGAAATTCCATATACGACTTTCAGGAAGCTGGTGCGGCACCAACCATTTCTGTTGAACCTGTAAATCAGCACGTATTTTTGGGTGCTGATGGAACGGTTGGACTTTCCTCATCCGATACCGATGTGTACCAGTGGCAAGTGAGCACGGACGGCGGAACAACTTTCAATATCATAAGTGACGGTGTCGAATATAGCGGACCTCAAACCGATACATTAACCATAATTTCCCCCGGCTTGGATAAGAACGGTTTTATGTATAGAGTCCTTCTATCAAGCAATTCGTATTTATGCGGTGAAACTATTTCAGAAGAGCTTATCCTAAACGTTGTACCCCGAAATATTATTAGTAATAGACGCATCACTTTTAGAGTGAACAAAAATTAGTCAAACTTTTATAATCTCAAAAACAAATGTTTACACTAAAAAAAACTTATATATTTTTGTTGTTGCTTTTTTTGCCTTTCATAGGGGTCGCTCAGGATTCCGATGGTGATGGCGTTGCCAATAACATCGATAATTGCCCTACAGAAGCTGATCCAAATCAAGAAGATAACGATGGTGATGGTGTAGGCGATATTTGCGATTTAGATGATGACAACGATGGAGTACTCGATGAAGAAGAATGTACAATAAACGTTGACTCAGAACCTATTACAAATGAGAGCTTTGAAAATCCAGTCATTCCAAATACTACATGGAGACTCATTACAGAAAATAATATGCCAGGCTGGTTGACAACAGCTACAGACAATAATATTGAAATTTGGTCCACTGGATTCCAAGGTGTTCCCGCTTTTGAAGGTAACCAATTTGTTGAACTAAACGCGACGCAGAATTCCGCTCTTTATCAAATATTATGCTTAACTCCCGGTTCTGTAGTAAATTGGTCGGTTAGACACCGAGGGCGAACTGGCATTGATGTAGCTGAGGTAAGAATTGGTCCAGATTTGATTTCTGCAACCACTGAAGCAATAATGTCCGATGGAACTTCTGGTTGGGGATATTATTCCGGAACCTATACAGTTCCAGGAAATCAAAATAATACATTCTTTATTTTTGAGGCTATCTCCTCAGCTGGTGGCAATATAAGCGTTGGAAACTTCATAGACGATATTCAAATTTCTGTAAGTTTTTCTCCAACTTGCGCGGATTCTGATAATGATGGAGTATTCAATAATTATGATTTAGATGCTGATAACGACGGCATTTTTGATATTACTGAAAATCAAAATTCAAATTTAGACACCAATAATGATGGAATAATAGATTCAAGTAATGGAATAGTAGGTGCAAATGGACTTTTTGATATTTTGGAAACTTTTCCAGATAGCGGCATTATTACATCAGGATATCAAAGCATAGATACTGATAATGATTTAATACCAGACTATAATGAAATAGATAGTGATAATGATGGTTGTAATGATGTAGTTGAAGCGGGGTTTACTGAAAATTCTTCAAAACCTGGAGAATTACAAGGCACCGGATATGATTTCTTCAGTGGGTCCGTGACCGGCGGAGTTAACGGTTACACTTTACCATTAGATAGTGATAATAATACAGATTATGATTTTCAAGAAGCTGGTGCGGCACCAACGATTTCCGTTGAAGCGGTAAACCAAACGGTGTTTCTGGGCAATAATGGAACAGTCGGACTTTCTTCCTCGGATACCGATACGTACCAATGGGAAGTAAGCACGGATGATGGAACTTCCTTTGAAGCTATTAATGACGGGATTGAATATACAGGCACGCAAAGCGCTTCCCTAACCATACTATTACCAACTCGAGATAAGAATGGCCATTTATATCGTGCAATACTTTTAAGCGATAGTTTTGTTTGCGGACAGACCATTTCGGACGAAGTCGTTCTTTCGGCTTCACCACAGTCGGTCATTACCAACAGACGAATTACTTTTAGAATAAACCACTATACACTAAAAGTACATAGTTTTTAAATAATGAATAAAATTCATTTTACAACATTCTAAGTTGCAGTGGCAGTAGGCAGTGACTGCTACTGCTACTAGGTAAAAGTTTTTAGAACCTAAAGGTAGATGCACTAAGGTGCATAGCTTAAACTATTTTTGAGACCAGCCAATAAAACCTAATTTGCCCTATCCCCCTTGCATGTTTAACTAAAGATCTGTAACAAAACGGCACATCTTTCGTCAAGTTAGTATAGCAATCAAAACCGATCCTATTTTGGAACATATACTCACGGTAAAAAACCTTACCAAAAAATTCGGCTATCTCACTGCCGTAAAAGATCTTTCGTTTTCCATAGAAAAAGGCAATGTGTACGGTATTCTAGGCCCTAACGGAAGCGGAAAATCCACCACCTTGGGCATTGTGCTCAACGTAGTCAACAAAACACAGGGCGAATTTTCTTGGTTCGATGGGAATATAACCACCCACAATGCCTTAAAAAAGGTAGGTGCTATTATAGAACGACCTAATTTCTATCCCTACATGACGGCGGTCCAAAACCTGAAATTGGTCTGTAAGATCAAAGAGGTGCCAACAGATAAAATAGAGGAAAAATTGGAACTGGTAGGGCTTCTAGATCGAAAAAATAGCAAATTTCAGACCTATTCCCTAGGCATGAAACAACGCTTGGCCATTGCTTCTGCCCTACTCAACGATCCTGAGATTTTAATTTTGGACGAACCCACGAACGGACTAGATCCCCAGGGCATACACCAAATTCGTGAAATCATAAAAACGATCGCAGCGCAGGGCACCACCATCCTTTTGGCATCTCATTTATTGGACGAAGTGGAAAAAGTATGCTCCCATGTGGTCATTCTGCGCAAGGGCGAAAAATTATATTCCGGTAGGGTTTCGGATATGTTGGCCACCCTCGGTTTTTTTGAACTGAAGTCCGCCCAAAATGACGCACTTGTAAATTACCTAAAAGGTAACGCCAGCTTTGGAGAAATCAAATCGGAAAATGGCCTCATAACCGCTTTCTTAAAGGAAGATATAAGCGCGGAGGATGTCAACCGGTCTTTGTACGAAAAGGGTATCATCTTGTCCCATTTGGTCAAACGGAAAGAAAGTTTGGAAGAACAATTCCTCGCGTTGACCAAAAATCAATCCAACTAAGCCAACCAAAAAATGATACGATTACTTCAGATAGAATTCATAAAACTTTGGAACAACAAGGCCAGTAAAGTGCTGATTTTGTCCTATTTCGTTTTACTCACCTCCATTGCCTTGGTAGCCGCCATAAAGTTTGATATAGGGCCCATAAAATTTCATTTGGCAGATATAGGCATCTTCAATTTCCCATATATCTGGCATTTCAACACCTTTATAACCGCATTCTTCAAGTTATTCTTGGCCATAGTCATCGTTTCCATGATGGCCAACGAATATAGCAACAAGACCATAAAACAGAATTTGATAGATGGGCTCTCCAAGAAAGAGTTCATCCTTTCCAAATTTTTAACGGTAGTCTCGTTTGCCTTGGCATCTACCATTTTTGTTTTTTTCGTTTCCTTAATTCTCGGTTTGGTGTATTCTGATTTTGACGAACTCTCCATCATTTTTTCCGATCTGGAATTTATTCTTGCTTTTTTCGTCAAGCTGATGGGCTTCTTTTCCTTCTGCCTGTTTTTGGGTATTTTGGTGAAGCGTTCCGCATTTGCTTTAGGGTTTCTAATTATATGGCAAATGGCAGAAGGAATTTTTAGGGGCTTGATCCGATGGAAACTATTTGATGGAGAAACGACCGATGCCATCATGGGGTTTTTTCCCTTACAATCCATGTTCAATTTAATAAAGGAACCCTTTACAAGATTGGAGGCCGTGCAGGCGGTTGCGGATCAAGTAGGCGAAAAAATTAATTTAAACTACCATGTGCATTGGTACGAGATTCTAATTGTCTTGGCATGGACGGCTATTTTCGTTTACTTGTCCTACGCCCTGCTCAAAAAGCGCGATTTGTAATCCGGTCTTTCCAGGCAACAAGAAAAGATATCGGTGCTTTTACTCCATTTAACAGATACCTAAGGTACCCAAAAGGCTATTTTAATTCACTACTAAACGAGTAAATCTGTAAACGAACAAATTAGAGGTCTAACTCATTGTTTATCAGTGGTAATTGTGGCTATTCATAAAACCTACCCCTCTTGTTTTCAGAATAGGGCAGTC
>Ga0075108_10000287_pt1 | contig 31264 bp, 25 predicted proteins | sample AntAceMetag02UK1_FD_69797 | JGI IMG/M metagenome (GOLD analysis project Ga0075108, IMG submission 69797) | Saline lake microbial communities from Ace Lake, Antarctica - Antarctic Ace Lake Metagenome 02UK1 | ecosystem: Environmental > Aquatic > Non-marine Saline and Alkaline > Saline | place...
CGCGCTTGCTTTCAGGTTTTGCTCCCCTTTCAGAATTTTCATGCCAACCGATTTGTCGCAGCCATGAAAACCGAGTACAAACGAAGGGTGGCTACCATACATCTATTTGGCCTTGTAGGATTTAGACAGGTTGCCAGACTCTGTTAAAATGCCGGCCATTTTCAGAAATTCTAAAGCTTTTGCCTTTGACGAACTCACTTGCTTGGTGCCTTTCTTAAGTACACTTAATTGTTCTTTGGTTTCCTTGTCGCTCATGGCTGTTGCTTTAAATTCAAATTAACGCAATTGCACTTGTTACAACCCGTATCAAATGCAAAAGTTTTCAATCAACAGGCAAGTAGAACAAAGGCTGAAATTATCCGTGAGATCAGGAAAAACTATCTGACTTTACGCATAGCCATTTGCCGATCTCCGTATCAAGCTCTTCCTGTCCCACAAAAAGACCTTGCGCTATCTGCTTTCTTGATTCCTGTATATCTGCCTGTTGTTCAGCGGTAAGAGAAATACGCTGCTTGTTGGATTTGGAATCCAGAATTGTTCTGATTGCCTCCAAAAAAGAAACATCATCAATCTCCGTGATTCTGTGAATCAATATGCTTTTGAGTTCTACTGCGTTCATTTCGATGGCTTTAAAGATAATGGAATTGAATTTCATTCCCGAAAGTAAACCAGCTTTTGGGAGTGTCCTCATTCGTGATGCCATTTCTCAGAGTCGTCAACTTTCAAAAAATTGACGACTCTCTCCCCAAAGAACCCCTCAATAAAGAAAACCGAAAAGCCAGAGTGGAATCTTCAATTTCCGTTTTCTGCAATGTGGATATGACAGAAAAACGGGAAAGTGTCATTTGGAGATTGCAAAAGCCAGTTCAGCTCAACGTCTTATTCTCTTTACGAGAATCTAATAAGACGGATTATTACTGAAAGCAAAACAGCCCGATCACTTCTCCACCCTGATGGCCTGATAGGCCGTATCAACCACCATCTTCAGCTCATAAGGCGCCACTTGCATTTCAACCATCTGCTTGTCTTCGTAAAGTTCTCCTCGCTTGTAGTCGTACTCTGCGCTTACGTTTCCTTTAGGGTCAAACACCTTCATGTGAAACGGCCCTTCGCACGATTTACCTGTAAGTATATAGGTTTGACCATCATATGTCTGTTTGCGTATCTCACCATCAAAATCGGAGGTAACATCAATATAAAAATCCGTAATGCGGGTTGGGTAATCGCAGTTGGTTTGGGCAAATAGATTCTGTTGCATTAATAGCATAAATCCACTAAGCATGAATATGAGTCCAACTTTCATCATCATTCTATTATTCAAGAAATACATATCAGAACAACTTTTCCAATTCTCCTGATGATGGCCGAGGCGCATCAATACTGATAACGTTCAGGTCTTTGTCTATTACCATATATCTAGGAATGGCGTTCACCATATACTGTTCCGTGTATTTCCCATTCTCTTTAGAAACGAACATATTGTGTTCAAACCCGAACTCTTCAGCCATTTCTTTCCATTCGTCCTCCTTACAGAAAACGCCTATGCTCACAAAATTCACTTCGCTGCCATACTTCTCTTCCATTTCCTTTAGGTAAGGCACCTGTGCCTTACATGGCCCACACCAAGTAGCCCAAAAATCAACCACAGTTGTTTTTCCCTTGAAGCTAGAAAGAGCCAATTCCTCACCGTTTAGGTCTATGCCGGTAATTTCAAGTAGCTTTTTCCCAACCAGTTCTTCCTTCAATTTATTGAATTGACGCTTGAAAACGATACCGGCCTTCTGACGTTTTCCCCCAGCTTCAGCCTGTTTTTTCTTTCCAGACCATACAGTGCTCATTTCCGGAAACAGCTCTTCGTAACCGTCAATCGTATTTTGAACTTTCATCGTAATCTCATCAACTCGTTCAAATAAGGCTGTCGTGTCCATTTTCTCATCTAAGCCAGCCAGACTGCTCGAGTTCATTTCACCTACAATCGCCAAAGCAGCTATTGCATTGTTCCGCTCCGCACCTTTTCCATAATATCGGATGGTTTCATCAAAGTAGGCCGTATGTAACGACAGCTGAATATCATCGCCTGGTAGCAGATAGAGCGAGGTAGCTTCTAGACCATCGAAAAACATCACCGATTTCGCACTATCAAGTGAGGTCTCAAGCTGGAACTCACCCTGTTTGTTTAGGGCATCCGAAGCCAGCACAATAACTTCCCAGCCGCTTTCGCCTCGCTCAGAATATTGCAGGAACACACTATCGCTGTTTGGCGAAATAATCTTCCCGGAAAGTTTAACGTTTTGGGCTGTCAGGTTCTGACAAAACAGGGCTGAAGCACTTAATAAAATGATGGTTCTTATTTGATTTTTCATGGTTGTTGTTGATTATTATTCTTGTTTTAGCACACCTATTCTCATGAGCTTATCGGCTTGCGTTGTTAGTTTGTTAAATTCAACTGCTTATTCCATCCAGCATTCTTTAAACTTCGCAGCAATATGTCCTGTGGGTTCTTTAATATCCATTTCACCTTTGAATGCACGCATGGTTAATCTTAATCTTTCAACCTCATTCGCATCATCAAGCGCCTTCTTCACATCATCTGTCATGGAATAGGCAAATTGAACATTTTGATCGAAAGCGCCTGCGACATTAACCCAATGAAAGACCAGCGAAATGCTATCTCCATTACTGAGATAAAGTATCGCGGAATCAACTTTTGGCGTGCAAACCAAATTCATATTGAGCGATCGTGCCGCAAATTCTATTAGTAGAAGTTCATCCATTCCTAATTTCAAGAATCTGAAGTAAATACGACCTGTGGAGTAATCGATATTTCTGGTTGTATCTTTAACACCATTTGAAAGGAGTTCTTTTTTAGTCATAAAACCCCTTGCAAGAGTATAATAACCTTTTCGACTATATTCATATTTGCATTGCGCCATAGAATCCTGTGCAAGCATTAGGATGATGCACACACCAGCTAAATATTTCATACTGTTCCTCATTAAATAGATTTCTTTGTCCTCAGTTTTCACTTTTGCTGTTTAAATCATCAATGCCTACTATTTCAATAACCTTCTAAATCCCCATCCATTTTAGTTCTGTGCCAAATGCGGTAGAAATACACTATCCCTGTTTGGCGAAAGAAATCTTACGCGGGAGTTTTATGTTTTGTGCAGTTAGGTTCTGACTGAGCAGAGCCGATACACAAAGCAGAACAATGGCTTGAATGTGATTTTTCATGGTTATACGGTTTTAACTTATGTTCAATATTATTTCATCAATACGATTCGTTCAATTCCCAATAATTCATTCCTAGACATTAAGCGCAGCATATACACACCCTCGGCATTTTCGCTCATATCAATACGGGTTCGGTCTGAGTTGATGCTTCCAGTTTTGATAAGCTGACCAAGGTTGTCAAAGACCTGATAATTACTTTGCTTTTTGAATTTCACGAACACCAATTCAAACTGACCATTACTTGGGTTAGGATAGATATTCACAGAATTACTTTCCACATCGGAAACGGAAACGGTTGATACTTGGAACTGGCTCGTTTCACAGATGGTATCTGTTGAACAAATGATGCAACCTGTCACTGATACGATGTACGGTCCAAAACCACCGTACGGATGAATTGGAGCCTCCAGGTTACTTGTGCCTCCATCTCCGAAATCCCAACTGACAAAATCGTAAGCGCCAATGTTTGTCAGGTCAAATTCCACATTAATGCCTCCTGAAACATACGTGTGGCTCCAGTTTTCCGAAGGTGTTGGCGCAGTACCCGAAATCACAGAAACCAGCACGTCATCCGAATTTTCGCAACTGGTATTTGCATCAACTACGGTTAGTGTGTATTGCGTTTCAACAGAAGGAGATGAATTTGTAGTGCATGAATTAGGGTTTCCGAGTCCGGTTGTAGGAGACCAAGAACAAGCCCCCGTACCCGAATTGTTCGTCAGCATGATACTATCACCACTACACACGGATAAATCAGAACCTGCATCGACAGATGGTAATGAATTAACTGTAACGACATTTGACGTTGAGCTTTCAGCACCACAGTCGTTGGTTGATGTAATGGAATAAGAACCACTCGCAGTTACCGATAGATTGGTGTTCGTTCCTACACTCGTATTGCCATTCGTCCAGGTGTATTGACAACCGACACAGCTGCCAACCGAAGCCGTAAGATCAACACTCTCTCCATCACAGAACTCTGTGTTTCCTGAAGCTATAACCGTTGGTACAGTCGGAGGAGAACTTTCTGAAACATTCACAGATTGAGACACTGTGCTGCATCCATTGGAATTAGTGACTTCCAACGTGTAGTTTCCAACTTGATTCGCAGGATAAGAATTGGCGTTTGCACCACCAATTCCATCAACACCTATATTCCATTGATAATCTGTAATACTTCCGCTGCCCGACTGAGCATTACCTGTTAAGGTTGTACTGTTAGCACTGCAGAAATAATTAGTCCCTTGTATTGAAACCGTTGGATTGTCATAAACAGTTACAGAAGTTGCAGTACTTGTGTTCGTACAGCCATTACCATCAGTAACGGTCACGCTGTAACTTCCAGATGTTTGAACGGTTAGGCTCTGACTACTTCCGTTTCCCGGGCTCCATGCATAACTATAACCGTTCGGGGCAGATAGTTGCACCGATTCCCCATTGCAGAACTGCAACGGACCATTAACAGATATGCCCGGTTGGCTAGGTTGTGCATGAACAACAATCTCCTGCGAATCTGTTGCGGAGCAGCCATTCACATTGGTGTATGTATATGAGACACTATGTATGCCGACCCCCGCAACCTGCGGATTGAATGAGCCACTTGAAACGCCTGGACCATCATATACTCCATTGATAGGGTTTCCCCCACTTAAAGCAACAGGAGAAGCATTAACACATACGCTCGACAAGACTCCTAGCGAAACGGCAGGAGCAGTACAATACTTGACCAGAATACCATCATTATTGTTTGCATTGGAATTGCTCATTCCGCCAACCCTGATTCCTTCTTGACTATCTACATGAAGGAATTTGGCAACATCAGAATTACTGTCTGGGCCGTTATAATCTACATGCCAAATTTCGGAACCGTCTGTATTTGACAACTTATATGTGGCAAAATCTTGACCATCATTTACAGCAACATAAACCGATGATTGAGTTTGATTATCAGGGAATATGGCTATTACTTCATTGGTACTTGCAAAAACTTTTTGCCATTGAAGGTTATAGTTCTCATCGTAACATAGAACAAAACCATTATACGCGATTGCAGTAGATGGATCGACATCCCTTTTTCCCGATATATAGATTTGTCCAGAGCCATCCACCACTAAATCAGTAAGGATAAAGTCGTCAATTCCAGTTGTTGTAGGGTCCCAAGTACCCCAATAATCACTTTCATAATTTCCAGTGACACCATTATTGTCCGTTCTGTAAATCTCAAATCGCTTTTGTGTACTTGCATTGTTCTGAAATGACTCGCATAGAATTAGAATCTCATCAAGAGATTTTTTGTGGCTCGCAATCGGTCGAACTATATCGGAGCCATTCTGGAAGGTTACAGTACTGGAATATTCAACTTGAGTCCCGTCAGTTTGTCGAATGCTAACACCCATATTTACCAACGCTCCATTCCATGAAGTCCAACTCGAATCCTGAGATATAAAAGCTATATTGTTATTGTTGAAGAAGTCAACAATTTTTGCTGATTGATGATCATTGAAAACATCTTCATATAAGAACATGACGTTTCCAAACTGGTTTGTGATGAGATATAGATAATCGGCATTTGTCCCTGTACCCCAGGTTTCCCCTCCGACTGCAATTCTCGTCCCGTCATTAGAAACCGAAAGCGAATTGAATATGTCATCACCATTAACATTAGGGTTGTTGTAGTAATTCACCCAAATTGCGTTACCGTTTCCATCAAGCTTCCCTATGATTGCATTTAACCCCTGACCAGAATGCGTAGCATTTCCAATCCAATAAACATTCCCCTGACCATCCAATTCAATATCAACACCCTCATCATATTGACTTGCTTCGCCATCAAGCCTATACGTCCAATCAATATCTCCCTGATTATCAACCTTGGAAACAATAATGTCGTAACTAGTTCCCTGTCCGATTGATTTTCCGATTAGGTAACTGTTGCCCTGTCCGTCAACTTCTATATCAACCCATTCATCTTTATTGTTTACGGTTTGGTTATTGTATCGGGCGTCCCAATTCATTTGGGGTTGTGCAAATGCTAGCATTGCGCTTGTCAAAAACGCGAATGTTGATAGTATTGATTTCATGGCTACGGTTTATTTAATGAGGTTAATAACGTCCGATGCAACCTTGTTGCCTAAGCGGTCAATCACTTTATTGGCCAATTCTGTTCTGCTGGGCGATGCAAGTTCTCCACTGTCATAGCCAGAAGGGATAGTGGCCGCTCGCTGATCACCCCGATAAGTCGACCAGTCGTTCTTCCACTCGAATGTTTCACGGAATTGATCCGAATCGAGCACACGACCAGATTCAACATTTATCATATCATACGATCCATTTATGGTTGCAATTGATCGCTTGTGGTGATGGTAATTATCTGCAGAAACCTCTCCCCAAACACTTTTCGAACGCCTTTTTCCATTAGAGTCAGTGTAATTCTGCGTACCTGTAATAACTCTTACCGTGTTCCTTCTGGATCCGTCATGAATTGTCTGTTTCTGTTCAGCCGCAACCTGCATCACCTTGCCTGTCACAATCAGATGAATTCCTGAAGCCTTACCAAAGGCGGCAATTGTCTGCTGATCAATAATATCATTGGTCATGTTAAGGTTGTGCTCTTGGATGACCACATCCAATTGATCTCGTGTGTAGATTTCAATAAACTCCATAGCAGCATTGTTATTCAGAATACCAGCCCGCAGTTTATCTGAGGTCATTTCGCCTACTTCGCCAAAAGTTCTTACCCCACTTTTATTTATGAAAGGAAGGATGGCAACGCGAGTGGTCGCATTCTTTCTTGCCTCAGCATAAAGACTTTGGCCGTCCTTGTAGCCACCAGTATAATCCATGGCTCTTCCGAATTCTTTTGCAGCATTCTTCTGGTTTTCTCGTCCAGCAAGTTGTCTTAACTTAAGACCTTCTTTATAATGCATCTCTGTTGCCAAAACAATGGCCTCGTCTAACTTTATTCGAGCCTCGTTCATTTGACTTGCAACACTTACTCGGTCAAACTCTAGCGGTACTTTTTGCTTAGGTATAATTCTCACTATCTCTCTACCCTGTCGATCCAAATCACGTATCAACTTATACTTCTCCAATACTGTCTCTCGGTCATTTACCGTTCCGTCACCAGTAAATTGCCTGCTTCTATCCTTCAAATCATTTATTTTATATCGAAGGTCTTCCATGGCCATATTGAAGGAAACACTAAGCACTTTCTGAGCCTTTTTCTTTTTCGGCCTTACGCGTAAAAAGGAAATGGCCTTGAGAGTAGCATTTAAGTAATCTCCTTGCTCATAATACTTTTCCATGTCCCGATAATCTCTGTTCGGGTCTTGAGAAAACGAATTGAAGCTAATCAAGCCGAATAGAAAAATAATCAAAAGAGGGTTCTTCATGGTCGGTCGGTTTTTAAGGTCTATTGTCGTAGGTAAGTTAGCGTCCCAAAGACCAGAACATCATTGTCGCAGGTAAACGTTTCGGTGAGGGTTTGTGAACCGGTTTGCCAAGCCTCATTGCATTGCTTAACTCTTGTACCTGTAATAGTGATTCCTGATGAGCCTGTCGTGTAGGATAACTCCAAAGTTGACTGATAATCGGCACCATCCGTACAAGCACTTGGACAATTGTTTGTTTGTATCGTTCCTGTGCCATTGGAAGCAAATGTCAATCTGACCTCGGTTGCACAATACCCCGTATTGGTCTTCCAAGTACCTACAAGGCAGTTTTCTTGCTCCTGTTCTTGTATCTCTTCCTTGGTGCATCCGATAAACGTGGCAATCAGCAGAAAGGCCATCAATACATGGGTGATTTTAATCGTTTTCATATTCATTGTTTTTATTGTTCAACATCCCAACGTTACAAACCCTACTAACACCCATGCGGGTGTTTCTCCCAATCTTACTCAATTTTGGCAAAGGTGTACACGAATGTACAACAAAATGCTAAATTATCACAACTCATACCCACTGTTCATATAATCTTCAGTATTTTCATAATCACTAAAACAGCCTCTTCTTTGCTTCTCACCTCCAGTTTCGTGTAAATCTTGCGTATGCGCGCTTTAAGTCCATCCTCACTCAGGTTCAGTTTCTGAGCAACATCTTTGCGATTCAAACCATAATCATCAAACCACACATAGATGACTACAGCATCACGCTCATCCAGTTTATCCAGCAATTCGCGGTTAATGGCTTCAATGTCTAGATACTCGGTTGAGGGTTGCAGAATTCCCCGCACATGCTTTCCTTGATTTGTCATAGCACAAAAGATATTTGTGCCAAACTAAAACGCCAGTCAACACCCGCGTGGGTGAAATTGGCAATGTGTTCCTAAAACAGTGGCTTTTGCCTTTAATCTAAAGTGATTGAAAAAAGAGACCCTTCCTTCGTCAGGGTGACAAACGGAGACAGCAATAACTATTTGCTTCCTTAAAATTGAACAGGTCTCATATTATGAAAGACAACACCGTTTTCCTCAGAACTACTTGCCCCCAAGCATTCCCATGATTTTTTTCACCGCAGCCTCCTTTCCGCTTACACCCAGTTTGTCGCGGATCTTGTTCATGCGGGTTTTGAGGGCATTATCACCTATAAATAAACTTGCGGCCGTTTCCTTTCGTGAAAGTCCATAGTCCTCAAACCATACCCGTATCACCTCCATATCGCGCTCGTCAAGTTCGTCCTCAAGTTGTGCGTTCAATGCTTCAAAATCCAAATAATCCACCGAAGGTTTCAATATTCCGTCTTGTAGCTGGTTGCGTTTCATCTTAAACAACTCTATTTCGCTCAGCAAAGACCGCACTTCGGCTTCGTGCCTTTTGCGGTCTCGTTTCCGTGCTACCGCCAAGGCAATGGAAACCATTATGGTAAGAAGAAGGATGATACCAATACCGATTACCGTTCTGTTGTGGCGGCTTACTTTTAGCTGGAGAAGTTGATTCTGCTGTTCCTTCTTATCCGCTTCATACTTTTCACTCATCTCTGCCAGCGATTGTATTCTAGAAATGGTCAGAATAGAATCGCGTATGATAGAAAAGGTGTCCAGGTGAGAATAGGCCAAGTCCATCTTTCCCATCATCCGATAGGTTTCCGAAATACTTCGGTGGTCTGATGCCACATGGTCGCTATACGTTCCAAATAATTGTTCCCTCACTTCCTTGGCAAGGACAAACTGGTTCAATGCCTGCTCATGTTTGCCTACGCGGTTATACGCCCTTGCCAGCAATCTGCGCCCAGTTGCAATGCGCTTGTCGTTTGCATCAAAATGCTGCAACTCCAACGCTTGTGCCTGTTCATGCATCTCAATTGACTTCTGATAATCACCGAGTTGTTCATACACATAAGCCATGTTGTCCCAAAGCGTTGCCATACGCGGGCTTTCGAGCCCATAAGCCTGAACAAACTGTTGCTCCGCCTTCTGATATTCCTTCAGTGCTTCGCTGTGCTGCCCCATGTCAGACAATATCAGTCCCATACCATTGTAAGCACTAGCAAGATCTAGGGGGTTTTGGGGATTCTGGTTCTCATACGCTTTTACAGCGCGTTGCCTGTAATCCAATGCCCGCTCATGAAGTTCCATTTCAGAATAGGTGGACGCAAAATGGCTATAGACCAATGTGGCAAGCGGACTGCTCTGACCGAAATTCCGTACAGCAATACTCTCAGCACGATACATCAACGGCAAAGCCTCTTCATATTTTTCCTTATAGGAATAGAGCTTGGCAATATTGAGAAGTGTCTTGGCGATGTTCTCGGCATATTTCACCGTATCCTTTTCAAAACCCGCCAACGCTCGCTCCATATAATATTCGGCCGTATCAAACTTGCTCACTTCACGATACATATATCCCAAATTCACAAGCATGGAACTGAGTTCAATATGTCCTTCTCCCAACTCTTCTTCTGCAATGCAAAGAGCATCTTCCAGAATGGTGATGGCCGTATCGCGGTCATTGAACTTGCGTAACCAATAAACCGCCTCCAAATTCAGAATTGAACTCATATCTGTTGACCTGTCAGAACCGATGGAGACCAACCGATTCTTAATGGAGTCTATATGATGCTTGGCTTCGGAGAGGTCGCCTGTCACATCAAAATGATGGACGATAAGTGCTGACTGCTCCGCCACATAAAGACTGTCCTGATTAGATAATTTCTGGTTGCGTGAATTCCCGGGACTTTCGTTATTCTGTTGACAAGAGGCGAATAAGAACATGGCCGCAATCAAGTAAAAACCAGCTTTTTTCATGCTGTTAAAGTAGTGTTTACCATAAAATGAGGTTTCCTTTTTCCAGATATTGGAAATGACAAATCTCTCTGATGTATGAAAATGCCGCAGCCTTTTAGAGTCGTCAACTTTCAAAAAGTTGACGACTCTCCCCTAAGAATCCCGCAATCCGCGTTCATCCGCGCCACCCGCGTATTCTCGCCTCGCGAGAATCAGCGTTCCATTTTTTCCCATTGAGCGTAGCGAACCTTTGCGCCTTCGCGTCTTTGCGTGAAAAAAACATGAGCGAAGCGAACAAACCAGCATTCCAATCACTCCTGAAAATAAACTCGCTTCACCCGTGCCGAAACATTCGTAAGCACTTCGTAAGCAATCGTTTCTGAGTTCTTGGCAAACTCCTCAATCGGATAATCTTCTCCAAATATTACTGCATCATCACCTTCTTTACACGGAATTCCGGTTATATCAACCATGCACATATCCATGCATACATTGCCAACAATTGGAGCGCGATGCCCATTTATTAATACGCTGCCTTGGCGCTGTCCGTTCTTCCGACTGAGTCCATCAGCATAACCGATTGGAAGTGTGGCAGAATGCATTTCGGATTTTACTTTTTCGGTTCGGCCATATCCAATCGTATCGCCAAGTTTAAGTTGGTGAATTTGCGAGATGGTGGTTCGAAGCGTACTTACGTTGCGCAACATTCCTTTAATAGGACTTTCAGGCGCCACGCCATATAAACCAATACCTAAGCGCACCATTTCGTATTGGGCATCTGGGAACCGAATAATCCCAAAAGAATTGCAGATGTGCCGTAAAATCGGATAGTCGAAGTGCGAAAGAATAGCATCACTCATTTTCTCGAAAAGAGCAATCTGCTCCCGACTGAATGTGTCTTCTTCTTGGTTTTCGCTTGCAGCAAGATGTGAAAAAACAGATGCCAATCGAAGCTGAGAATTGTTCTTAATGCGCACCACCATTCCGTTGATATCACGCTCGGAAAAGCCGAGGCGGTTCATACCCGTGTTCAACTTAACATGAATGTTGAGCGGAGAAGCCAGTTCGCCTTTCCGCTTAATGGCGTTCTCCAGTAATTGCAGCGAACGAACACTAAAAATTTCGGGTTCCAATCCATACTGAATCATCACGTCAAAACTCTGTTCTTCGGGACTGATAACCATAATTGGCAACGAAATACCAGCCTTGCGTAGCTCAATGCCCTCATCAGCATAAGCAACAGCCAAATAATCTACATGATGGAATTGCAACACATTTGCAATCTCAAAACTTCCGCTGCCGTAACCGAATGCCTTTACCATTGCCATCAGCTTGGTTTCAGGCTTTATCATCGAACGTATGAGATTGAGGTTATGCACCATCGCCCCAAGGTCAATTTCTAATACTGTCTGATGTGTTTTATGCTGCACAATTTGGCTGATAGCCTCGAAACCAAAGCTTCTTGCTCCTTTCAGTAAAATGGTTTCGTTGTAAAACTTATCGTGATTATAGGCTTCTAGAAATGCTTCTGTTGAATCAAAAAACTCACTGTTTTCGTTAAACAGTTCTGCCTGCCCAGAAATGTGATTTCCAATGCCAATAAGCCGATTAACCTTCTTCTCTTTTACCAACTGCGACACTTCTGCGTAAAGCTCCTCGTCCGAACGTCCAGTTTGAAGAATATCTGACAGAATGAGCGTGCGTTTTGGATGTTGATGCTGCTGCGATAGGAAATCTAACGCAATAGCGATGGATTGTAAATCGGAATTGTACGAATCGTTGATTATCGAACAATTGTTGATTCCTTGCTTTAATTCTAACCGCATAGCAACGGGCACCAGCTGCTCCATTCGCTTGATAATGTCATCATTATCCAATCCCAAATACAGCAGTGTTGCCCAGCAATGAATGGCGTTTTCTATTGAGGCTTCATCCGTAAACGGAATTGTTATCCGAAGAAAATTATGCTGATAAATGCCTTGAATTTCGGTCTGTCCGTCTCGCTTTTCTATTCTGCCAATTTGCAAATCGGCTGCGGTTCGTCTGCTCCACGAAAAAAACTTAGGCTTTGATGTAAACGGGTATTGATTTAACTCTTCTTGAATTATCAGATAGTCCTTGCAATAAATGAGGGTATCCACATTCTGAAAAAGGTCGAGTTTCTCTCTCGCCTTCTGATTGCCATCCACAAAATTCTCATCGTGGGCCTGTCCCAAATTAGTGAAGATGCCAATGGTAGGACGAATAATTCCTTCCAGTTTTACCATCTCTCCGGGCATGGAAATACCTGCCTCCATTACGCCCAGGTTGTTCTCAGATTTCATCCTCCAAACCGAAAGAGGAACTCCAACCTGAGAGTTATAACTCTTTGGACTTCGAACAATATTGTAATTGGAACTAAGTAGCTGATACAGCCACTCTTTAATAATGGTCTTTCCGTTACTTCCGGTAATTCCGATAAGTGGATAATTGAACTGCGCACGTTTAGCAGCAGCCACAGCTTGCAATGCAGCAAGCGGATTTTCAACCCGGATGAAGAAGGCATCATCCAGCTTTTTCGAAACTGCATATTCCGTATTTACCACAAAAGCACGAACGCCTTTTTCATAGAGTGGTTCAATGAAGTTATGCCCGTCATGCCGATTCCCCGAAATGGCAAAAAACAACGACTGCGCAGGTAAAACCACTTTGCGGCTATCAATAGCCAGCTCTCGAATAAAAACGTCTTGGAAATCGAATGGACAAGGAACTTCGAGAACAGAAGCAATGCCTCGTAACGTCTCCAGTTCTCCCATCAGTTTTCGGCTGTATTTGACTTTCCACCCTTGATACTTGAAGCCTGTTTATAACAGCTTCGGCACAGCGGCTCGTAATTTTCCTTTTCGCCTAAAACCACTAAGCCATCTTCCTGAAGCAAGCGATGAGAATGATTTGCCAACTCGCCACAACGCATACAAATGGCGTGAACTTTAGTGACATATTCGGCAGTTGCCAACAAGTCTGGAACAGGGCCAAAGGGTTTGCCGAGATAATCCATATCCAACCCAGCAATAATCACTCGGATGCCACTATTTGCCAGTTGGTTACATACATCTACCAATCCCATATCGAAGAATTGAGCTTCATCAATTCCCACTACTTGAACATCATCGGCCAAAATGAGAATATTGCTTGAATTAGGAACGGGTGTTGATTGAATCGCGTTTGCATCATGCGACACTACCTCTGTTTCATCGTATCGAGTATCCACCGCAGGTTTAAAAATTTCGACCTTTTGCTTTGCGAATTGCGCACGCTTTAGCCTACGAATTAGCTCTTCGGTTTTTCCCGAAAACATAGAGCCGCAGATTACTTCTATCCAGCCCTTTTTTGTTGATTTATTCCTTGAATTCTCTAAGAACATTACCTTGGTTAGGGTCTTTTGATGATTACTTTTGAAAGTGCCCTGATGCAATACAAAACTAAGAAAAGCGTTAAATCCTAAATCGAAAAAATCCCTAACTAATGAGCAAACTAAAGGACCAGTTGAACAAACTAGATGAACGAGTAGACGAACTGGGAAACAATCCTTCAGAATTAGCGAAAGATGCTTTGCTTGCCGAGGTTAGAGCCTTTTACGATGTTGTTAAAAACACACCGGTTAATACCGATACAAAAACAACGAAACCAGCAACTATTACAAAAGAACAGAGCGCTCCTAAACCTGTAGAGCTGGCAGAGGTAAAACCGGTTAAAGAGGAAAAAAAACCTGAGCTAGTAGCCAAGAAAGTGGAAGAGCCGGTAATTGAGAAAGTCAAAGAGCCTGTTGCCCAAGCGACAAAGAAAGTGGTTGTAGAAACGCCAAAAGCGGAAGAAAAGCCAAAGGCCGAGAAAGAACCGCTAATAGGTAAAGATGAACCAGATACTAAAGCTTCCGACAAGAAGATATTAGCGGGCCAGTTCAATAAGGAGCCGCTTGCAGACCTCCGTTCGGGAATTCCTTTGAACGAGAAGTTTGGGATTATTAGAACCCTGTTTAAAGGAAACGCTTCTGATTTTGGAGATGCGGTTCTGAAACTGAACAATGCCGTCAACGCAAAGGAAATGACGCATTATCTCGAACTGCTTTCGCAACGTTTTGAGTGGGATGTAACGTCTGAGGCCTACACGAATTTTATGGGATACGTAGACCGTAAAATGATGTCTTTGGAATCATCAAACACGAATGCCGATTAATAGGAAATCATCGATTTGATCGTTGTCACCCATCCAATCAGTTAAGGTTTTTTCAAACTCAAGTTTTTGGTTGTCCATGGGTTTTTGATGGATTTCGATCAATAGACTTTTCAATCGTTTGTAGCCGAACTTCTTCGACTTTTCTCCACCGAACTGGTCGGAAACACCATCCGAAAAGAAGTAAAACGTATCTCCTTTTAGAAGGTCGAATTCGTGTAATTCATAGTTTCTCACATCTTCGTGCATAATGCCACCAATGTTAAAATGATCGCCCTTAGTTTCGGATAATTCTCCATTTCTGATTAGATATAAATAGCGATTTGCTGACGAGAAATAAAGCTTGTCCTCATCGTGGTTAATGACGCATAGTGCAATGTCCATTCCATCGTGGTTGTCTGTTTCGCCATGCTTCTGTTTCAATGTTCCTTGAATTTCTCGATGCAAGCGATTTAAAATTTCGTCAGGCTTCGTTCGTCTTTCCACATTCACAATCTGATTGAGGTGGTCGTTTCCAATCATACTCATAAACGCACCTGGTACGCCATGACCAGTACAATCCACGGCAGCAATAAAACTTGTGTTTCCTTGTTTTGAAAACCAGTAAAAATCGCCACTTACAATTGCTTTTGGACGATAGAAAACAAAACTTTCTGGCAAGGCCGCCCGAATTTCTTCCATCGAAGGCATGATTGCGTCTTGAATTCGCTTGGCATACTGAATACTTGAAGTAATCTCGGAATTCCTCTCTTCTACGGTTTTCCTCTGTTGCTCAATCTCTTCATTCTTACGCCCTAACTCCTCGTTGGCCTTTTTCTTGGTTCTATACCGACCGTAAATTAGAACTAACAGTAATACCGCAAGAATTGCAAATGCAATAATCATATTGCGAATCGCGGTTTGCTTGGTCAGTTTAAGGTCTTGAACTTCCTTTTCTTTTCCAAGCAGTTCGATTTCACGTTGCTTTTGTTCGGTTTCAAACTTTACTTGCATTTCTGCCAACTCACGCGAACTAACCCCCCGCTCCAAACTATCACGAACTGATTTTGCGAGCTGCTGGAAATCGTACGAACGCTCGAATTCACCGGCATCAGCGTATGTTTGAGAAAGCTTCTCAAACACACTAATCTGATCCTCCGTACTGCCATATCTCTTAGATTCGCGCAAGGCTCGTGTTAAATAACCCAGACCGACATTTGGCTGCTTTTTCTCTGTGTAAATCTCGCCTATCGAGGTAAGCGTAATTGTACTGTAACTGTGGTCTCCAATTCGTTTCTGAATCTTTTCAGCATCTAAAAAGTACGCTAGACTCTTATCCAATTCACCCACTTCCTTGAAGTATGCGCCAAGGTTATTCAGCGTACTTATTTGTCCTTGGTCGTCACCAATATTCTTCTGTAATGCAAGCGCCTTTTCCGTATTGGAAAGTGCCTTTTCTTTATCCCCCATGACAAGGTAAACCCCACCAATGTTGGAATACTTACCTGCCATTGAGTTCTTGTCACCCAGCTCATCGCTTAGAGCCAACGAATTCTGATAGAACTCCAACGCCTGGTCAAACTTTTCTTGCTGGTAATAGACATTGCCAATATTATTGAGCGTATTTGCCTCCCCTACCTTGTTTCCAAGGTCTTGGAAGACTGATAAAGCAGTTAGGAAATTTTCTAATGCACGTTCTTGATTTCCATTTCCGCGATGCACAATACCCATGTTATTCAACGCATTTGCCACACCAATTTTATCCCCTATTTGCTGAAATAATTTGAAGGCATTTTGATAATAAGCCAACGCGCGATCAAGGTCGCCTTGGTTCTTGTAAACTAGCCCCAGGTTGTTTAATGAACTTGCAACGCCATCCTGGTCATTAATGTCTTGACGAATGGTTAACGACTGATCGTAATTGGAAACCGCTTTACTATACTGTCCTTGTTTGAGGAATACGTTTCCTATGTTGTTAAGCGAAAGTGCCTCGTCTTTTCGTGCACCCTTTTTTCGGTCATTTTCCAAAGCTCGGTTATGAAAACTCAGTGCCTTTCCATAATCTCCTTTTAGCCGATTGGCTGTACCCGTATTATTGTAAATGTGACTTATGCGCGCATTATAGCCGATTAAAACGCTCAACCTCAGGGCTTCTTTACTCAAATCCAACGATTGGTTTGGATTGATTCGCAACAATAGTTCGCTGGTTTCCACTAGCGCGTCAACGCGTGCAGGACTTCCCTCTTTTAGCGTGGTTTTCAGAAGCCGATTCAAGCTATCAACTTGTGCCTGCTGTGCGTTTGCACCAAATGCAAACAAGAGTAAAAGGCCGAATACGAAGGGTAAAAGTGTTCTGCACATGGATAGCAATTACGCCTAAAGTTAAAGTCGAATCCCCAAAAGCATCACATCATCAATTTGTTCATCCTTTTCTCCCTTCCAATCATCAAACGTTTTAGTGAGTTGTACCGACTGCTCTGCGATGGGAAGCTGCTTAGTTTCATTCAAGAATTCGCGCACTCTACGAACCATGAATTTCTTACCCTTAGGGCCTCCGAACTGATCTACAATTCCGTCTGAAAACAGATACGCAACCGTATTCCCCTTAATTCGGTGCCTGTGGTTTTCAAACGCTTCTTTTCTGCGTTGTTCTGCGCAACTAATAGATAGTTTGTTTCCCTCAATTTGAATCAGCTCGCCATCCTGCATGATAAATAATGGACGCTGAGCACCAGCAAAATCGACCGCTTTTTGCTTACGGTCAATGCGAATAAGAACCATATCCATTCCCTGGTCGCTTTCAAATTCCTTCGCACTTTGAGCAAATGCTAGCTTAATTCCCTTATCCATCTCAGCAAGAACCTCGGCTGGATTGTCAATCTTCTTTTCAATAATAATCTGATTCAAAAGGTCTGTTCCAATCATACTCATGAAAGCTCCAGCCACTCCATGTCCCGTACAATCCACAGCGGCTGCCCATGAAATATCACCTTCTGAAAACACCCAATAAAAATCACCTCCAACCGTGTCTTTCGGACGATAGAAAACGAAGTGTTCATCAAACGCTTCTTTCATGTCTTCCTCAGAAGGAAGTACTGCCATTTGGATGTTCTTGGCATAGTCAATGCCTTCCATAATATGTTTATTCTGGCCTTCAACAATTTCTTTCTGCTCGCGCAATTCTTGAGTCCGCTCGGTCACCGTTTCCTCCAGAATTCGTTTTTCTTCAAGTAATCTTCGCTCACGTATTTTGATGTACGCATACGTGATGATTAGCAAGACAATTACCCACCCCACATAAAAGCTAATCGTTTTCCAAATAGGTGGCGTAATTATCAACTTGAATTCCACAGGTTCGGAGCACACACCTGAATCATTACACGCAACCAACCTAAATGTAAAATCGCCCGGTGGCAAATTCGGATAGCTTGCATATTCAGCATTGGTGGATGGGTTCCAAGTCGTTTCATGACCCTCCAAAATCCATCTAAATTGAACCCCTTTCGGATTTCGATGATGAATTCCACGGAAGTAGAATTGCAACGAATTCTGGGTGTGATCGAGTTTCAGATCTTGAGGTAGTCCGTTAGCAGAAACCGTGTAATCCAAGGATAACCAATCCATCTCCTTAAAGAACAGCTGTAGATTAGTGAGCAACAATCGTGGTTTTTCTAGGCTCGATAACTCCTCAGACGGAACGTAGCGTACAATTCCTTTACTTGTTCCAATCCAAAGTGTATTTTCTTGGGCTAGCATTACGCCTCGCTTACACGCAGAACCTAGAAACCCATCTCCGCTATCGAATTCGATAACCTTTAAGAAATCTCCTGTTATTGATAATTTATGGAGCCCATTTGTGCCTCCAAGAAAAAGGTCTGACCCAAGAAAAGCTACTGATCTAGCCGATGAACTACGAAGCACATTATCAGCTTCAATCGCATTTACAATTCCATCTTTAAACAAGAAAAGACCATCCGACTGAGTGGCAATAGCCAAGCCCATTTCTCCAATCGCAAAATCTGTGATAGACGACTCAGAATCCACATCAATTTCACCATCAACATTTCCATTCTTTAATAGGAAAACATCCCCCATTGCAGTTCCGAGATAGACTGTTCCATCATCAGCCAACTGCATTGAAGTAATATGCTGGGAATCCATATCATCGGAAACAAAAATGTTTCTGAACCCACTTCCATCATACTGGCTTAACCCGTTTGGTGTACCTATTAGAAGATTACCCTCCGAGTCTTGTAACAGACAATTTATGTTGTTGTCAGCCAATCCGAATTCATCAGAATAGATGTAAAGCTTCTCTCCATCAAATTGAAAAAGTCCGCCAAAATCCATGGTTCCGAACCAGAGATTACCATCACCATCTTCTGCGATAGAGCTTATTTGGCGATCATTAATATCTGGATCATCGAAGGCTTTCATAAAGGTCTCACCATCAAACTGAAGCACTCCGCCAGCCTCGTTCGCTGCCCAAAGAATTCCCTTGCTGTCGCGATAGAGAAAACTTGGTTCAATGTCGAGTTCGGATGTAGAGAAATAATGCGCAAACGCCAAATTCTGTATTCGAACCAATCCCTTTTGAGTTCCAAGCCATACGTTTCCTTCGGTATCAATAAAAACGGACAGCAATTCATTATTTGGTAGTCCGTTCGCTTCTGTCAACTGCAGCAGTTCTGCGTTGCGAACCCTGTTGAGCCCACCGTATGTTGCCAGCCAGATGTCGCCATTTTCGCCAATGGCAACCTCATTCACCTGGCTATTGCTCAGGCCATCCATAGAGGATGTGTTCTTAAACGAATTATCTTTCCAAATACTTAGACCACCAAGTGTTCCCACCATCATGTGACCATTTTTGTTTTTCAAACTCGTCACGTAGTTGTTCACCAACCCGTTTCCCATGTGGATTTGATGTGTCTTCTTACCATCAATTACAGTAAGTCCAGAACCAAATGTTCCTATCCAGATACCGCCTTGGTCATCCTGCGAAATCGCTTGGGTATTATTGCTAACAAGTCCGTTATCCGTGGTTAAGTTGGTCAATACCGCTCCATCAAATCTGGAAACACCGCCAAACGTTGCAACCCAGATTTTACCTTTTCTGTCTTGAAAAATGTCGTGAACCTCATTATTCGCGAGTCCATTTTCCTCAGAAATACGTTGTATTGAATCAGGATAAATTATAGAGATTCCAGCGGTTTGGTGTCCTACCCAAACACGGTTTTCACTATCGCAGAAAATAGTTGTACAGTTGTTCTCGGCAAGTCCATCTCTTCGCACATAATTGACGAAGTTCTTTCCGTCATAGCGGCTAACACCAGTATTTGTAGCCACCCAGATGTAGCCTTCCGCGTCTTGGGTAATATCATTTACCTGAATACCCGCGATTCCACTTTCGCTATCGAGAATAACTAGGTCATAGACCTGCGCCTTCACACCCAAATTTGAGCTGAAAAATGCGCTAATAAGAAGAATAACGGGTAAGAGTCTTGCCAATTCCAAGTGATAAGTTCCTAGTTTCTTGTAGCCCAAATACGGAATAAAGAGGAATAAGTTCGGAATTATCGCTTGGAGAGAAAATCCTTAAACCAAAGACCAGAATCTTTAACCGTTCGTTTCTGTGTTTCAAAATCGACATGAACCAGCCCAAAACGAGGGTGATAGCCTTCCGCCCATTCAAAATTATCCATCAAAGTCCAGCAATAATAGCCTTGCACATTTACGCCTTCGCGTTTGGCGCGTAACACTTGCCTCAGGTAATCCTGATAGAACTTTTTACGTTGATGATCATGCACGAAATCACCCTCCACTACATCTGGAAAAGCACTTCCATTTTCAGTCACAATAATCTTGTCAATCTTCTCATACTTGTCAAAGTACTTGAGCATTTTATAGATGCCCTCTGGATGAACTTCCCAATTCATTTCTGTGATTTCGGGACGCGGTTTCAGGTTTTTCGGAGCTATTGGAGTTCCAGCCATCCAGGGAACAATACCATTGGCTTTTGTCACCATCCGTGAGTAATTCTGAAGACCGTAAAAATCAAAATCAAATTCTACGCGCTTCATGTCTCCATCCAAAATGTATTTCTCCATTTTACGAAGCATTGGCAAATCTTCCATCGGATAACCCAATCCTTGTGGGGGCTCGATGTAAAGACGGTTCACTAAAGCATCAAACCGTCTTGTGGTTTTATCATGTCTGTTTTTCTCGTTAACCGGGTCAATTGGTGAACAACTGAAAGTGGTGCCAACATTTGCACCTGGTACATTGGCTCGGATTATTCTTCCGCCATCTGCTTGACACATGGTAGAGTGATGACATGTTGGAAGAAAGTTCTTCGGCCACATTTTACCTGGGGCATGCATTCCTAGCATATAACCTACAATGGTGAATGAAGCTTGTTCATTCATCACCATCCAGTTCTTCACTTTGTCTCCGTATGTTCTGGTAATGAGGTCCGCATACTCTTCAAACCAATTGGTTACATCTCGGTTTTGCCATCCGCCTTTGTCCTCTAACGCCTGTGGTAAATCCCAATGATAAAGCGTCATCCAAGGTTGCACGCCTTGCTCCAAACACGAATCAATTACACGATGATAGAAATCCAGCCCTTTCTGGTTTACTTGTCCTGTTCCATTAGGCAAAACACGCGCCCAAGCCGTGGAGAAACGGAACACATCCATGTTCATATTCTTCACCATACCAATATCTGAGTGGTAGTTGTGGTAGAAATCACAGCTTACATCTCCATTCTGATTTTTATGAATATTCCCCTTTTTATGGGTGAATGTGTCCCATATAGACGGGCCTTTCCCTTCCTCGTTCCAAGCGCCCTCTATTTGATAAGCTGCGGTTGCAACACCCCACAAGAAATCATCACCAAAATCGGCAGCGGTAAAATCTAACCCTCCAGGTAACGACAACCCAGAAGCGTAAGGCGCCAATGCCAAACCAGCACCACCCATCATTGCTCTTCGAATTGCTTCTCTTCTATCCATGCTTTATTGTTGAAATCCGTTCAAAAATACCTTTCTGAATTTGGCAAACGGTCTTTGAAAGGGCTAATTTTGTAGCAAAATCAAAAGAGATGAAATTCGGTGTAGTCATTTTCCCAGGTTCTAATTGCGATCACGACATGATTTATGTCCTCCGCGACATCATGAAACAGGAAGTTGTTGAGCTTTGGCATAAAGATCACAACTTACAAGGTGTCGATTTTGTGGTATTGCCGGGTGGCTTCTCCTTCGGAGATTATTTGCGTTCTGGAGCCATTGCACGCTTTTCTCCCATTATGAAAGAGGTGATTGAATTTGCCAATAATGGAGGTTATTTGCTAGGTGTTTGTAATGGCTTTCAAGTGCTTTGCGAAGCTGGTCTTCTTCCTGGAGCGCTACTACATAACGACACGCAGAAATTCATTTGTAAGAATGTGAACATCCGTTGCGAGACTGCGGATTCATTAGTTACTAATCAGATGAAGCCAGGTGCTGCAATGAACATTCCTATCGCCCATGGCGAAGGACGATTTTATGCAGATGCCGAAACTTTGACAGAACTTCAGACTAACAATCAAGTGCTTTTTCGCTATTGCGATGAAAATGGAAAGTTGGATGACGCTGCCAATCCAAATGGTTCGGTAAGCAACATTGCTGGCGTTACCAATAAGAGAAGGAATGTATTTGGAATGATGCCGCACCCTGAGCGTGCAGCTGATGAAAACCTTGGAAACATGGACGGAAAAGCGCTGTTTGAATCCATTCTTGCGGGGGTCTCCGTTTAAGAATTTGTAAGCAATTATATTGGTCGCCTCAGACGAATAACCAACGCTAGCAGATACGGTCATGCTGAACTCGTTTCAGCATCTATTCTTATCACCTAGAGGAAGATTAAAAGTTAGACCCTGAAATAAATTCAGGGTGACGGGAAAAAAGAAAGGCTCACCAAATGGTGAGCCTTTTGTTTTTTCAAACAAAAATGTTGTTTAGACAACTTTTACGTTGACTGCGTTCAAACCTTTTCGGCCTTCTTTCAGTTCAAACTCAACGTGGTCATCCTCACGAATTTCGTCAATCAGTCCAGAGACGTGGACAAAGTATTCTGTTTTTGTTTCTTCGTCAATAACGAATCCAAAACCTTTAGAATCGTTAAAAAATTTTACTGTACCTTTTTTCATTGTAATTGATAATAATTATTATGCGGCAAAAGTAGTGTAATTTCTTTCACACTTGCGCAACAGAGAGCAAGCCTGAGCGCCACGCAATCAATTATTTAACAATCAGCTTTTTCGTTCTTATTCCTTCATCAGAAACCACGCTCAAAAGATACATTCCCGACTCTTCCAAATTCAGTTCTAAGGAGTTTGAGTTAGTGTTAAACTGCTTTACCAATTGACCTACTGAATTGTGAATTTGAATGGAACGATTTACCACCTTTTCAAATCGAAGTGTAAACAAATTTTCCGATGGGTTTGGATAAACCGAAAATGACGATTCGCTTTCTAATTCCTCCACACCAACCAACTCATTAAGTCGGTACTGATTGAAGAATCTCCAAATTTCTACGGATGCAGAAAAATCCTGATTCGTAACGCCTATATTAAACAGGGCACCTGGCCATGTATGCGCTCCACCGTTAATTCGGTAAAGCTCAACTGTTGACCCTGCATCTCCACCAGAATAAACGAAATGATCAGCCGTGCAACCATCTGTTTGATTAACATCTGGTACTGCCGTTTCAGTTGGAGTTGTATTACAGTTGTTAAACGCGACCCAGTAATCAACCAGAGCTTCAACAGCCACAAATCCCTGAGCATTTCCTAAGTATGGAACGGTAGGGTCGGCCGTACCATGAATTTGCATTACTGGCGTTGGGTGCTGCGCATCACATGCGTTCAAGTTTGGTGTTACCATCGTTCCTGTAACCGAAGCGACAGCTGCAATACGATTACTGAGCTGACAAGCCAGCGTGTAACTCATAAATCCACCGTTACTCATTCCCGTACTGTAGACGCGGTTCAAATCAATGTTGTACGCGGACGCTATTGTATCAATTAAAGCTGATAGAAAACCGACATCATCAACTGTTTCTGTTGGCGAACCGAACGCATTCCAAAAAGTAGTGTTGGACGCATCCAATGTTCCATCCGGAGCAACAAGAATGAAGTTGGCTGTGTCTGCAATTGATGTAAAGTCTCCATAAAACTCTTGTTGTGCCGCATTTGACGTATATCCATGAAGATTGATAACCAGCGGAACGGACTCTGAGCCATCATAAATGGATGGTGCGTACAATCTATAATCGCGTTGAATACCATCGTGAGTCAAACTCTCTTCGAGTGATTGAGCAAATAGCGTTTGGGCCGTAAGTAAAAGGGCAAAAGCAATAAAAGTCTGTTTCATGTGATCTTTGTCAGTTTTGGACACAAATGTAAACGATATTTAGTCCCAGTTTGGTAACTATACTACAGAGGGTAAATTTGCGCCCGATCCAAACGGATAAATCAATTGTCATGTCAGATTACAGGATAGAAAAAGATACAATGGGCGAGGTGAAAGTGCCTGCCGATAAATATTGGGGTGCTCAGACCGAGCGATCGCGAAACAATTTCAAAATTGGTCCGGTGGCGAGTATGCCGCTTGAGATTATTTACGGGTTTGCTTATTTAAAAAAATCGGCTGCTCACGCCAATTGTGAGTTGGGTGTTTTAGAGGAGAAAAAAAGAGATCTTATTTCTGCCGTTTGTGATGAAATTCTTGATGGAAAGCACGATGACCAATTCCCGTTAGTGATTTGGCAAACGGGTTCTGGTACACAGAGTAATATGAACTCCAATGAGGTAATTGCAAACCGCGCTCATGTACTTAGCGGAGGGCAATTAACTGATAAAGACAAGGTTTTGAACCCGAACGATGATGTGAATAAAAGTCAGTCATCGAACGACACCTTTCCAACTGGAATGCACATAGCGTGCTACAAACTGATTATTGAGAACACTATTCCCGGAGTTGAGCAACTTCGTGATACGTTGAAAGCAAAATCAGTAGCGTTTAAGGATGTGGTGAAGATTGGCCGTACGCACTTGATGGATGCTACTCCTTTGACAATCGGTCAGGAATTCAGCGGATATGTTTCTCAATTAGATCATGGTTTAAGAGCTTTGAGAAATACGCTTGCTCACCTTTCTGAATTGGCACTTGGTGGAACTGCAGTTGGAACTGGAATCAACACACCTCCAGGATATGCGGTTCTAGTGGCGAAGAAAATTGCTGAATTCTCTGGACTTCCTTTCGTTACAGCAGAAAACAAGTTTGAAGCATTGGCAGCTCACGATGCTCTTGTTGAAACACATGGAGCTTTGAAGCAATTGGCTGTTTCTCTAAACAAAATTGCCAACGACATTCGAATGATGGCTTCTGGGCCGCGTTCAGGAATTGGGGAGTTGATTATTCCTGCTAACGAGCCAGGCTCTTCTATCATGCCGGGAAAAGTAAACCCAACGCAGTGCGAGGCATTAACGATGGTTTGCGCTCAGGTTATGGGAAATGACACGGCTGTTACCATCGCGGGAACGCAAGGACATTATGAATTGAATGTTTTCAAACCTGTAATGGCGTACAACGTGCTTCAATCAGCTCGATTATTGGGCGATGCGTGTGTTTCTTTTGAAGAGCATTGCGCAGCTGGTATAGAACCAAATCATCCGCGAATTCAAGAATTAGTAAACAACAGTTTAATGCTGGTTACTGCGTTGAACACCAAAATTGGTTACTACAAAGCTGCTGAAATTGCTGGAAAGGCACACGAAGAAGGAACTACGCTAAAAGAAGCCGCTTTGTCTCTTGGTTACCTTACATCTGAAGAATATGACGAGTGGGTTGATCCACGGAAAATGATTGGCAGTTAGGGTAAATATTTCCCATTAAATGAAAGCCGTCCGTTACAGTAATGGACGGCTTTTTTGTACATTCAAAAATGACTTACTGGGGAAGCGATAAAAATAATTGGAGCTATGACCGAAATAGAAGGTCAAAGCTTTTTAATGTTCTTAAACGTAGTAGTTCATCAACCAAAAAAACGAAGGGTTCAGTACGGAATTCGAGTACAGAATCATTTCCAAGAAAGTCGAAATATGATTGGGTCGCACCTGTCCTAGGAGCCATTCTCAAAATAGCGGTCTTCATTCTAATTTTCTACTCGTTTGCGATGATTATGTCGTATGGCAAACGATGGCCTTAATAAACCTCAGATTTTATGGGGTTTGTTGACCAACGTAACTAAAAAGCCGGTCACCTTTTTTGCTCATAAAATCAATCTGAACACTATCCTTTGTAAAACTGGAAAGCACGAATCCCGGTTCTGCTATTCCAAAAAGGTTGTACGGTAAATTTTGGATGCTGCTTTGCGGATTAGATCCTCCGCCTGAGGTTACATAAAGGGTTGGTGTTTCAGTTTTGATTAACTCCAAGGAGTGGTTGTGTCCGCAGAAGTAAATATCAACTCCATATTTATCGAATAACGGAACGAACTTTTCAATCAACTCTTCAGTGCTTCCGTGCCGACCTTCTGCTGCATAAACTGGATGATGGCCATAAACGACCAGCCAATCTGGATTTCCGGAGGCTAGAACAGAATCGAGCCAAACCAGCACCTGTGCGGTATCAGTATTGGAAACATGGTAATCCATGTCATCCGTATCTGGGTCGTTATGATAAGTCGCTACAAATGGGCTGGTGTCCACAGTTATGAAATGCACGGAAACCGAATCTTCGGTAACCTCCCATCTATCGTAAAAGGCGGAAGGCATATTCCAACGGTCGCTTTTATTTGAATAGCTTATCTGTGCTCCTGTATTTCCTCGAACGTCATGATTTCCCAAAGATGGATACCACGGCACGGGTAGAAGGCATTCACCATTAAAGACTTTCTCGAAAGAGCGATTCCAATGCGGATCGTTTATACTATGAACGCCAGCATTGTAAAAATTATCGCCTGTTGTTAGAACGGCATCGATTGGCATGCGACATGCAAGTTCATTCATCACATAGGCGTTAGCCAATAAATTCACATTGCCCTTTCTGCCCCAGTCTCCAATTACCAAACATTTGTACCCTCCTTCAGGAACGTCAAACTCTTCAATATCATATGGAAAACGATCAACGCTGCATGTGCAGAGCATGACTGTTAAAAGCAAGAGAATAATCCGATTCATTAAAACATTTTCTTAGGCTTCCCAGCCACAAAATCTTTCAAATAATAAGGCTCAAAATAAGCAACATCTTCAAATTGCTGATTAGCCAATTTAGCTTCAGCCAGCGGAATCATTCCGCTAGCGCTTGTTTTAAAGCCATCCAAGAAAACAGCATTTGTGTGCTGAATGATTTCCTTGCATTTGGCAGCCCCATCTCCAAAGAAAACAACCCTTCCTTTTTCTAATTCGGAAGCGAAGCTTTGCTCGTCAATGATTTCTGCTGAAACAGCTTGAAGTTGGTTGAGACTAAGGTCAAAAAGTTGCATGTAAACCTCCATTCTCCGTGCATCAATCATCGGACAGAGAAAGGAAATATCAGCGAGGTCATTCCCGAAATTCGTTTTAGCCAAATAGGCCATGGATTCTAACGAACCGACCGAAAGCAACGGAATTCCTAAGCCATAGCACAAACCCTTTGCGGCCGAAACGCCAATGCGTAAACCTGTATACGAACCGGGACCTTTTGAAACACAAACAGCATCTAAGTCAGCCGGTTTTAGTTCTGCTTGCTTAATAACTTCATCAATGTAAACCACCAACTTTTCTGAATGGGCATGCGATTGGTCGTGGCTTTCCTGTAAAGCCAGTGTATTGCCATTGCGAGAAATAGCTACCGAACAAGTAAGCGTGGAACTTTCTATGTGGAGGATGGTTGGCATGAAAAATTAAACGGCTTGGTTGAGCGAAGTCGAAACCTTCAGGTTAAAACCTGCTTGTTTGTTTACCACAACCCCCTCCCCCTGCGGGTACTCCCCCTTTACAAGGTGGAGAGTTGGCACTCCGAGCCAAATTCGGCATATCGCTGCTCCTCCCCTGCAAAGGGGAGGTGTCGAGGAACGAGACGGAGGGGTTAATTCCCAAACCATCAATCCTTCGAGCGCTCAGGGAAGTCCTACTCAGCCTCCTTTGCACTATACAAATCCTTCTTGCTCACAACCTCAACCTCATCTCCTGGCTTCAGCTTTTTGGAGATTGAGCGGTACGGTGCTGTAACAACTTTATCGCCTAACTCTGCACCAGAAAGCAGTTGGATAAACTCGTTGTCTTGAATGCCTGTTTTCACAACTTTAGCAACCGATTTTCCATCAATCACAACAAAAATCAACTCAATCGCATCTTCAGATTTTTTAGGTTTATCAACCGCCTCAGATTCGTCATCTTCATCAGAATCAGTCTCTTTGCCCTTCCCTTTTCTTTCCGGTTTTTCTCCATCATTTCCCTCTTCCAGCCCTTTCTTACTCCGAGTAGTTACTGCTTGAATGGGTACTGAAAGAACATCTACCACTTGTTTCGTTCTAATATCAACCGTGGCACTCATTCCGGGGCGGAAAGGAGATTGATCTGGTTGTTTTTCGTTGACCAATGTAGCGTACGAGTTTCTGAGTACTCGAACCTTCACTTCAAAGTTGGTTATCTGATCTGTTCCCATTCCAGACGACATGGCAGAATTGGCAATATTTGTCACGATTCCTTTGAACGTTTTACCCAAGTATGCATCTACTTCAATATCGCATGTATCGTTAAAACCAACCCGAATAATATCGTTTTCGTTCACCTCAACGGTAACTTCCATCTCATCCAAATCAGCAATGGTCATAATTTCAGACCCTTGCATTTGCGAGGTTCCAACCACCCGCTCTCCTTTCTCAAAATTAAGTTTAGAAATAGTTCCGTTTACGGGAGAATAAATTTCTGTTCTAGTAAGACTCTTCTGTGCTTCCTTCAATCCTGCTTGCGCGCTTTTCACCTGAAAACGACTTGCTTCAACACTCTGGCGTGAAGCCTCTGCATCGCTCTTGGCAACTTCAAACTCGCTTGTGGTTGCATCAAACTCCGATTGCGCTACCACTTTATCCTCGTACAATTTTTTAATCCGCTGAAAGTTGGCTGTTGAGTTTATCAACCTTGCATCTGACTGTGCTAACCGCGATTGCGCATTTGCCAAATTTGCCTTGCTTGTATTCAGCGCAGCTTCTAAACGTTCCACATTCGATTGCTGAATATCTGGATCAATCTTAACCAGCAATTGCCCCTCAATCACCTTGTCTCCTTCTTTCACCGGCAATTCCATAATCTCACCAGAAACATCTGGACTGATGATTACTTCCGACTCAGACTGAATTTTCCCACTTGCAGAAACAGTTTCGACAATACTCCGCTTGATGACTTCTTCAACCGCAACTTTTGTGGCTGTTTCTCCTCCAACAAGGCCTTTCTTTTTAGCAATGACAACAGCCACAAGCAGCACAACAACTACGGCTACTAGCAGTATAAGAATCTTATTTTTTTTCATTTGGTGAGGTCAAAGGTAATTGGTTTCCCTTGGTAGAAATCCAACACCTTCATTTTGAATATGTAGTCGTATTTAGCGCGTAATAATTCAGAACGCGAACGAGTCATATTGTTGGATGAAGTATTAAACTCAAGCGTGTTCATCATTCCAACTTTGTAGCGTTGCTCAGCATATTCAAACGCTTTTTCCGTAGCGTTTACGCTTTTATCACTTGCATCATATTGGCGTTTAGCTGCCTGCGCATCGTTGTAAGCCTGTTGCACAGAAGAATACAACTGGTTCTTCTGATCTTGCAACTGTAATTCAGCATTCATTCTACCCAGCCGTGCCTTCTTAACAGCAGTTCTGCTTTGCAATCCATTGAAGATTGGAACGCTTAAAGAAAGCCCAACGCTTTCGCTCAGGTTTCGCTCCATTTGATCTCCATAAGGAATAGGTGTTCTTTCAAACGTTGTAAAATCGATGTCTTGAAAAGAACTGGAGAAAAATGTGCTCACCGAACCATTTACGCTCAAGGTTGGCGTGTAGGATGCAAAAGCAATTTGTTCGCTTTTTCGTGCACTCTCAAGTCTCGTTTCTCTTGCCTTAATTTGTGGCCAGTTATTAAGCGCATGATCGTAAACCGTACCCACAGTTGTGGTTCCCAATTTCTCCATTGGCACATCAGAATCAGGTCTTTTTATTCTAAAAATAGTAGCTGCTGGTAGGTTTAGCATTTGCTTCAAAGCCAGTACCGAGGCGCTTAATGCATTCTCCATATTAATAATCTGTAATTCGTTGGATGCCAACTGCGCCTCTACGTCAAAGACCATTCCTTCAGGAAGAGAGCCAGCATCAACCAACTTTCTGGTTCTGGCCAATTGCTCAGAAGTAATATCAAACTGCTCTTGAGCAACCAACAATAGTTCCTCGTTAAACATTACCTGCATAAATGCCGTGGCAATATTCATGCTTATATCATTACCAAGCCCTTGCACGTCATACTCAGCTGCAATCAAATCAAGCTGAGATTGTTTAAACGAGTTTAACAATCGCAGACCATTGAATAAAGTAACGTTAGAGCCAAGTCTCCAATTGTTTGAGTTTACCTGTTCGTTTACAAAAGCGTTGGTTCCTGGATCAATATTTCGACCAAAGTTCATATTGAAACCTCCACTCGCGTTTAGATTCGGAAACATTTGGGCCAACGCCTGCGTCTTGTCTAACCGCGAAGATTCTTGCTGTAAAACCGACTGTTTTATCTGAATGTTGTTTTCTATTGCATAGCTAATGCAGCGCTCCAAGGTCCATTCTTCATCCGTTTGAGCTTGACTATTGGTAACGCCAAGAACAAACACGAATACCACAATAATGCTTTTAATCAAAGTCATGTTTCCTGTTTTCAAGCGCCAAAATTAACCAAATGACTTCGGCACAAGGTGTCTTTAACTATCGTTGCTCATAATAATTGTTAAGCGCAGATACATGATTATCATTAGGCAAGCCCTTGCTCCCTAAAACACTACTCTCGCGCTTGTAAATAAGTTTTTCATGTTTGCAATCTCTACTGCATATCCGCGGGCTACAAGCGGATTTCTAATTTTACCCTCTAGATGCTCCGCCATATTTACATCGTATTTCTAATTTTACTGTTAACCGCTACAGGCGGAATGGCACAACACTACAATTTCAAGCAGTATTCCGTTGAGGAAGGCTTGCCCAGAAGTGGTATTTATTGCTTATTGCAAGATAGCCGTGGCTTTTTGTGGACGGGAACCGAAGGTGGAGGGCTTTCCCGATTTGACGGGAGGGAATTTGTCACGTTCACTATTGGAAATGGTCTTCCAGACAATACCATCCGCTCACTTTTTGAAGACAAGGCTGGCAACCTCTGGATTGGCACAAATGGCCATGGACTTTGCCGATACGATGGTCTCAACTTTAAAACGTTTACAACAGACAATGGCCTTTCCAACGATTATATCCGCTGCATAACACAAGGAACCGATGGCGACATCTGGATTGGCACTTTTGGTGGCGGAATCAACCGTTTGCGTTTTGAAAATGATTCCCTTTCTGTAACC